>JAABUR0100001527.1_pt1 | contig 41157 bp, 48 predicted proteins | sample 5560091 | NCBI WGS metagenome assembly JAABUR01 (sample SAMN10711879, study PRJNA513375) | rock metagenome | isolation source: Antarctica rocks | place: Antarctica: Victoria Land, University Valley sud | reverse complement strand
GGTATGCACTCCGAAAATATGCTTACCAAGATTTTCTGCACCAGTTCCACCGTGGACCTTGAATCTAGGCATGAAGCCTGTTACGTACTGAAAGAGCGATGTCAACGCCGTGACCACGCTGTCAATGTTCAGGTCAGTGTGGTAAGCTCCAATTGCCTCAGCAAGCTCCTTCGCTCTTTGCCGTGTCTCCTTGCTAGAGTTGGTAGTACCCATAAAGGCGCTGGCCATGTATCAGTTAAGAATTTCTCAATTGACAGCCCATACTCACGTATGGAGAAGGTGACTGCAAAGTTCTTGCGGTGATTCAGGTAGCCAAGCTGAGTCTTTTGCACAAAGTCTCCGGGCGTCCTTGAGGACTTGCTCATTCTTGTCAACAACCATAGCGTGATGGACTAATCTGCACATTGAGAATACAATAGTAGCCGTTGCACAAGAGTCTATACCGCCACTCAAGGCAAGAAAGAAACCGCATACGCCTCCGCATCTTCGCCTGTCCTTGTGATAAGTGTTTTAGAATGAACCCAGGGAACAAGCCTTACAGATAGTCCCAGAGCCATATTGCCGGCGACAAGGCAATCTCTTCTTCTGGGGAATGAATGCGGACATCGATTTCCTCGGAGTGCCCAACGCGTGGGTCCAAGTCCTGACCTTTCTTTGCAAGACGTATATCTGCCTCGACTCGGTAATAAGCTTCAGTTTGAGTTGCCTGAAGACCCCGACTTGGCGAGCACCGAAAGCTCCTAACGTCTTCTATATCGACAGTTGCTGTCACCACCTGGGAATATTAGGAACTGTAAATTAAAATAAGATACAAGTATACCTCGACATCGTTCATAGAAAACTGTGAACCTTGAGCCACAACTTTGCCATTAACAATTATCATCGCACAGCCATCGTACTGGGTATGATCAGCCCAAGTTAACTGGTAGTCAAGGACAAAGAGTACAAACATAAAGACGATCCCCATCACAGCCTTGTTGATTCGCGTACAGATATACTTGTCCTTCTCAGCACGTACTCATAAATGCTGAAGGATTGACCACTTACCGCCTCCGGCTTTGCGCGTCGCTTCTACAATCAGTTGAATCCGTGTATTCAATTTTCGTAGCTCATGATGGGAACCGCTAGAGTTGGTGAAGATCTCTACCCCGTTCAGACCCATCTAAGGAGCTGTAAGTTTGCAGCTTGGCAGACGATGACTCGTCACAGCGCATACCTGAGCGTGCGGAGGGTTAGGAGTAAAAAGCTTCACCAATCTTAGTTCAACAGAGATCCAGGAAGTGTAGATTGAGGCAATTAATTCCCACCTCTTCACACGTCTCTGCTCCAATGCAAGTGTCCAGTGTGCTGATCACTGCATCTCCAAACGGAACCTTCGACTGCCCTGTGATCTCGCCCACGATATTTTCGAGATAGTAGTCCTAGAATTGACATAAGCATATGAAATCCAGTCAGTCCTTTCTCTGCAAATTATGTCACCTCGACGTAGCGGCTCCGCAACCATGGTGTGAAATACCTCATCTCACGATAGTTGCCATCATTGGCCAGACTCATTTTTGGCCTGATCAAAAGAATCTTTCGGTTTAGCACAAGCACGCGGCAGTTGTATCTGGACTCATGGTCAGTCCTAATAGTCTCAGTTCCAAGAATAGTATATGTCATGCCTCACGTTTCTGTGCCGGACCGGCATTCCTTGAAGTAGGAAATTAGAAAAGGAGAATGATGTGCCGCAAACTAGAAGACTATACCAATATCTAATATGATGCCTTGACAATCCTCATGATCGATGATTCGCGCCAGCATCTCCCTATAGCAATCATTTCAAATATGAACAGTAGCCTAGCAAGAGGTTTACGAACCAGCTGTGCAAGTAAATGTCTGATTCAAGGAAATGACTAGAACAGTTCAAGTTTAGCTATGTCGCTATAACTTCCAGCGATGTACGATTAGGTTCCGAATTCTACATACTCGAGACATCCATAGCCGGTTATCTCAAGCTCCGGTCCAACTCTGAGCGTTGCGTTCTTACACTTAGCTACTCCGATGCTCTCAATAATCCGTTCAGCGTTTCCTTCGAAATCGAGAGCCTAAAGGAGCATCAGCTTGACTTGGTTGGGTACGACATATCTGGACCAACCCATTGGTTCAGGGAGCAAGCTGCAAGTGTCGTGAGGAGGCCCATATTTTGAAAATCCCTTAGATTGAGAAGGACTGAAGATCAAAGGCAAAGTCTCCTTACTGCAAGGTCTCTACACACTTCAGCAGTCAGCCAATTGGGGTACGCAGTAGGCTGTATTCCGTAGCATGCAGGGCATTTATTGGTGGTCACGTGGTGGGTTAGAGCCTTAGAGGTTTCCACGAGTCGGTTACGGAAGCGGTTACTGCAAAGCGCCGAATCCATTTTTAGATATGTCGAACCGCTGAAAAAGCCCACCCACATCTTACGACTCGTTCATCTATACAGGAAGGCTATCGATATGAGAGGTTCCTGCCTGTCTAGATCTTGGGGCATACTGTCGAAGGAAATGATGCTGGGTTAGCGAAAATCTTTTTGATTTGACCTTGTTCCTCATCCGCCTAGGGTTCAGATCCTTCGGCGTATTACTATCAAGTCCAGTATCAAATACCCTACTTACCTTATTGTATTGGTGTTTGCGCCCTGCATAAGGATCGAGCCTGGCATCTCTACTGTACCTTATGGCCACTAGCTGGGTGTTATTGCGACATTGGATCTCCCAGACAAATCGAGTATCTTCACGAACCCGTTCGTGACCAGGTTCACGCTCCTCTGTGCGAAAGTAATCAGCGCTTACGGAATACATGTTTCCCCAAGCTATCAACAATTTATGCCAACCCTGCAACTAGCCATGGCTGTGTGTGATTTGCTTGGGATCCTGTAGTAGTCTACATGCAAAGCGAATCCTCATCTTTGCCCTCGTGGAGTCGTGGTGGATAGCTGCGTTTCAGCTAGCGATAAAAGGTAACTAGGTAAGGTATACTTCAGCCTCACCCTACTGTCCACCCAAGTCAAAGGTCCAGCCAAACGCACTGCTTTCCTGATGCTATTATGCTATTGTGGAGTGCTTGCAACTTCTTAAATCCCTAAAAGTCCCCTCTTGCTTCCTCAACTATCTTCCATAGTTTTGTTCTACATATTGCTTCAAGCAATTTTACGACCCCTGTGATTGAGATCTATCGATATCCACCCATGCGTACTCATTTGCCGACTGCCGACGTCAGGATTTGGAAAACTCTGCACTTGCTCATTATATCACCAATCCTGATCTCCCAAGCGTTAGCAAACTCGAACTCATCCTCGACTAGTACAGCATCTTTGGCCTCTTCGTCGTCAAAAGCGCGTCTCAATGTCACCGCCTTTGGTGGTGTCGGTTGTGACGGAGGGGTAATCACTCCCACCCATGTGGTCATCCCACAGGGCCGATGCAGCGAGTTCCCTTCTGTGGCCTCTGTACCAAACGACCCCATCGCGAACCCAATTCTGCACGGATATGTCAGCTGCTGCTATCTCTGGGACGCCAAGTTTAGGAGCATAAGCCTTCAGAACTCGGATCCGCACGCATTTGATGGTTGTTCTCTAACCCAGTTTACTGGGTTTGATTGTGATAACGGCGTATTCAGTACCAGTGCGGGATTGTTGGATAAGGCGAATGTCTGCATGAGAACCGTCATTGATAGCGGTAACGATGGCCTTGCATCAAACAACCAAGGCGTATTTGCTCTGCGTGTCGACTGCGTGGTCGCAAACTCATCGTCCGTGAACGCTTCGGAATCATTAGGGGTTGTTTCTTTTCCGTCTTATTTAGGTACAGTTTCGTCCAGTGCGGCTTCCAGTGCTCTCAGTGCTTCCAGTACTTCTTCTGGACTGTTAATTGGCGATCCTCATCCTGTATCGACCAGCCGATCAAGCATATTGGGGAGTAATAATTTGTCTACAACGTCACCTTCTTTACCAGCCGGTTGTCCTGCGTCTGTGCGGCCCTCAACCCACTCCTTATTAGGTGCAACTCTCAACCTAATAACCTATGTGACACGGCTGGAGCCTATTTCTGCAACCATTACAACTACTGTGACTCTCAGGGATAAAAACGACATGTACGTGCCTGAAAAACTGTTTACCGTAACGGGACCAACCACTCCGTATGCCACTATCACCCAAGAGATTGCGCCGGGAAAAGACTTTGGCCCGATCGACAACAATCCTGGCAAGACTTACGGCGCTACGAATTCAGACTATTGTCAAGGTAGTTGTGGAACATGCAGCATTTACTTTCCAACTGCAAATGTCCTATACTGGCCGATATCCTCAATGAATACAGCATGTCTCGAGAACACAACCACAATCGCATCACAAACAACTCGCTCACCTGGTCTGATCAAGCGTCTTCACCCCAACTCGACCGAGGGCAGTGAGGGCCGCACTGTGTCGAATGGATATACTTTGTATGTTAAGCTTATTGCCATCGAAGTGTCCCCTGCTAACAACTTCTAGCATCTCTCCTTCTGTCTATCTCCTTTTCCCTACAGTCAGTGCAGTTGATGATTGCGGGATAAGAGGTTCGACACATACTTCGGTCACAATTGCAGTCGCAACTGAACATCTATCATCTGTGGTTGCAGGCTTTCCTGAGAAATTAAACATCGTAGACTTGTTGTGTCAACCAGCGTCATTGTCACCTGGAGGATCCTATTGGAAGCACGGCGCATACTATCCGCCGATATCGTTCCTTGGTGAAGGCTACAAGCCAATGATTTCCCCACCTCCGGAAATTGTGAGCTTAGATCCCACATGGGGGGGCTGCGTGGTTGATATCTTTGAGGGAAAAGACCCCCCAAGAGCGCTAACCCCAGTCGCGGCCTTGACCCCTGGGACTACCACCGAGAGCGCCAAAGCCGAACCAACGCCGCCAAGTCCTAGCTCAATGCCATTACCTGTAGCTTCTAGTACACAATATACCACATCAGCGGCAAAGGCAGAATCTACCCATAGTGTTGAGCCTTCCGGCACACCATATTTGGCCTCTTCTCAAGATCCGGCTTCTCTCCAGAAATCTAAACAGCCTTCAGAGCTAAGTCAGAGCAATGATCCAGCTCAAACACCAATTTCGTCTACTATTGCAGGTAATCCAGGCCTCGAAACAACAACCGGCCCACTTCCACATCAATCGACAAATTCCTTAGCCAGAACAGATCCCCCAGTGTCTACAAATATAGACTCTCAGCAACCAGCAGCCTCCATTGCCAACACTGATCTAACCGATGTTCCTAGTACATACTCAACTCAACCAGCATTTACAACAGCAATTGGAAGTCTGTCAACAAAATTAAACGATCCATCTCATGTTGTAGGAAGTCAAGCCGAGCCCTTGACTTCTGAAGTAAGTACCATTGTCGTTGGCAGCGTTAGTCTTGCCATAGGTGGTCTAGCGGGTCCCCAATCGGCAGTGGAGTCCTTGCAATCTTCACATGACCCGACAATGTCAATATCGAAAAGTCTTAGTACCCCGGAGAGCGTAGGGCCTGGCTTAGGGTCCGAAACTAGTACCATTGCTGTTGGCGGATTGATTCTGGCTGTGGGCCCAACAACCCCAACCGACTCCATCTCAACTGGCGGTAGTGTCTCACAATCATCGAACTCTTACCAAGTTGCTTCGAAAGATCCTTCCGTCGCCGTGGAAAGCCCAACGCAAGCTGCTCAGGGTGTTTTCTACCCAGTAGGAACGTCGAACATTAAGACGCCCGCGGCTGCTAGTCCTTCTCCAATGTCGTCCCTAGCGGGTGGAGTATTATCTGGTAGTACGACGTTAGTCGCAGCATCGCCTGCTATTGCCGGCTCAGGTAACCCTGTTTCTCAGGGTATAGACGGGATCGTAACTGGAGCGCAGACTCTTGGACCCGAAGTCATTGCCCTTGTTGCGGGTGCTGGTCACAGCTCGACAACAGGTCCGTCGCTCGACGGACATACCACTTCGGGTGGGAGTGGTGCGAATTTGGTTGACGGAGAAACGCTGTCGATGGGAGCACCAGCTCTTACTATCTCAGGGACCCCAATATCTCTAGGAAGCGGAGGATTGGTGATTGGGAGCCAGACGTACACTGGCGGCATTGGCCCGCTCATCCAGGCTTCCGCTGGCTCCTCTGGCTCGATTGTTCATCATGTAATCACCGCGAATCCCACTGGGTTCTCCATAGCTGGCACTACGCTGTTGCCAGGGTCTCCTGGAATACATCTTTCGGGCACTCCAGTATCGCTCAATCCTTCAGGGCGATTGGTTGTAGGGACAAGCACGTTCGGAGCTATGCCTGGCTCCGTCACAACTGACTCAAAGCAATCCTCTACCGATGAACAGAACGCTACTACTCCTGATGTCCAAAGTTCTAATGTCCTAGCCAGCCTTACGTCGTCCGGCATGTCAACTCTAACAACAAACGCTGTTGAGCCCCCCGTCAATAGTAGTAGCGGATCGGGTGGACTCGGTAACGTCATTTTGTCAGGGTTCGGACCCTCGAGTAGCACCACAGCAGCATCAGCATCAGTGACCAGTACACAAGCATTGAAGGCGGGCCAACACCGAACAAATCCTTCCGGTCTCTTGTCTATAATCCTGTTGCTAGGAACTGTAGCACTGTGTATATAAACAGCCATTAATATAGATCTGTATATACATACATATGTAGGCGGAGGGGTGGGTGGGTGGGTGTACATTCAAGCTAGAGGGTGGTACAAGTAACGGGTCCCTATAAAACACAGTACAACGAAACTCGTCGACGTTGTGTTGGTATGGCTTCAATGCAGTAAAATGGAATGCGACAATCAAAAAAGGGTTGAAGGAGTTCACTAGTACACAGTACGGTGGTAGTAGAGTATGAGATATACTGTACCCCGTACGGAAGTAGTACAGGATTCGTTTCAACCATCATCCTTTCAGGTCGTCGTCGCCGCGCATCTGGCAAGCAAACCAGTCACACGTCATCTTGGCCATTCAATCCTTGAACGGGATCTCACGCAGATCCTTGTAGCGTGGTATGCTACAGGGAACATCCTGGTGGGGAATCAGGACACAGGCACATGGCGCAGTGCCACTACGTACCGTACTGTATGATGGCTGGTGTGTTTGAGCTTCTGATGCCCCCTGCAACCGTTGGTGAATCCGCAATACTGTAATACCCCTCCTTAAACCCCCTGTAATCTGAATCTCCAATAGGTAACCTATTCACCCCAGAAAAGTACTCGTGCTCCGTATTTCATTCATTTACCCCCCCCAAGCCTCTCCCCTTTCGTTTTTGTTCTTGTTTTTGTTCTTCCTCACCTCGACCTCAACACATCTTCGGCACCCGGTCCGCTACATTCATTTGGTTTTCTTTGAAGGATTCACGTTCATTAGCTTGTTGCTTCCTGCCCAGCTTTAAAACTTTGTCAACAAACCCCCCAATTCTGTCAACCTCCCGACTCTCAAGTTACAATCACAACAGAAGAAACAAGTTTCAGCCAACAACAGCACACATTCATTCAATCCTTCTGAGATCAGTGATCTCGTACATTCCTTCAACCGAAACACTCTTTAAGATTACGAAACTTTACACCCCAAAAATCACTGCTCGTTGACCGAGTTATCCCTCAACAACTCCGGTGAAAATCGCATCTTTCTCACGGCAAACATGCATTTCTTCAACGTTAAAGGGGTGGTGTTAGCCGCCGCGGTTGCTCAGATTGCAAGCTCTCACACTCTCTTCACTAATCTCTATGTGGATGGGGCCAACATGGGAAATGGAACCTGTGTGCGTATGAGCAACAACCAAACGGATGCTACCGCCCCAATCAAGGTTATTACTAGTAATGATATGGCCTGCGGTATGTTCTCCCCTAATGTTCTTGGTATTGGTTCGACGTCATGTGTATTGGTCCTGCTGCTACTATCCAGTTCTGTACTTGCACTCTACACTTGATAACCCCCACCTTGGTTTCATGCTTGCGTACTAGTGGGCTCTCAGAGCGTGATTGCTGACTGATACTACAGGTGTACATGGCCAGAATGGTGTAGCGATGGTTTGTCCCGTCCCTGCAGGATCGAACGTGACGTTTGAGTATCATTTCTGGCCCGACGGTACTATAGCTGGTGGCATTGACCAAGGCCACAAGGGCCCATGTGCTGTGTACATGAAGAAAGTCAACGACCCTACCACGGATCAAGCTGTTGGAGACGGATGGTTCAAGATTTTCGAGGAAGACTATGATTCCTCAACCAACCAGTGGTGCACGGAGAAATACATCAACAAGTACGGTCACTTTACCGTCACCATCCCAAGTGACCTGGCCGGAGGATACTATCTGGTACGACCAGAATTACTGTCATTGCACGAGGCTCACCAATACAACTATCCTCAATTCTACGTCGGATGCGCGCAAGTTTTCTTAGAATCGAGCGGCTCCTCGGTCCCTAAAGACACCGTCTCGATCCCGGGCTACGTCGATATGAGCAAGCCTGCGATGACATATGACATCTACACCACGCCGTTGAAACTCCCTTTCCCTTCGTTCAGTCCTCCAACGTATACCGGCAGCTCCAAGCGTAGGGTTGAAGAACGTGACACGCAGGTTCAAACAATTGGTGCCAAGCCGGCAGAATGCGAATTCCAAAACAACAATTTCTGCGGTCACAAGCTTGCAGCTTACCATGATCAGGCTGGCTGCTTCGCTGTACGTTCACAGATTATGATCTTACGGCTATGCGATTTCCGGCTGACTTGTATTATAGGCCTCTGCGGATTGTGGTCAACAAACTACAGCATGCTATGCCAACGCTGGGCCTACAGGCCATAGAAACTGTAAGAAATTGGAAGACTATTGCACCTTCGTCCGGGAGGAGCACTGCAAGGCCGGTATCTTTGATGGTCCACCAGGATATGGTGAAAACACACCTATGGGGTTCGCTCCGCTCTCAGACGCTATAATTCCTCCCGCCCCCATGGATGAACCCCAGTCCGCCAAAGCTCCTGCCGCTTCAGCTGCACCAGCTGCGTATGCTTCTCAGGCAAAGGCGGCCACTAGCGGCGGATCTATCGACACTTGTGGAAGTAATGGAGGCCAATCTTGCGCTGCTGGGATGTGCTGTTCACCGGCTGGATACTGTGGTACTACGAACGACTATTGCGGGTCTGGCTGCCAGGCTAGTTTTGGGAAGTGCTCTGGAAGCTCCAAGCACAAGCGAACACATCTGCAACGTGAGCATTCGCGTCACGGGTCATTCTAAGCCGTTCAGCGAGGCTGCTGGAGGATCGGGTCTTCCTTGGCAGGGTTGCTTGGCTGGTCTTTCGGTTTCTGTGGCACTTTGATAGGGTCCTTGATGGGCCATGAGTGACGGCAACAATAGCATTCTGTAAGAAAAACATAGCAATACATGCATAGCGACCCAGAAAGCTTAATGAACCACGTGATACCGTACCCGAAATCTTGAAGCTGAGCGACTTGACCGTGTTAAGGACCCCGCACATGGATCGCGTTCTACCACCATCTCGTTCCACAACAACAACAACAACTCACCGTCAGTACTGCAACAAGACCGCAACCACCATACACCAACCTCCGCATCGCTCCCAGATAGCAGTACGACTCCGTAATACACACTATCAGTAAGAGCTACTCGCAATCTTCGCGATTCAGAAGTACAACAATGGCTCCGAGGCTGTTCCCTTCGTTTGGGAGCGTACAGCCCAAGGCCAAAGCGCGACCAACCCTTGGCGGTAAAGGCGTAGTAGGCGGAGGAGGGAAATCAGGCTTCGGTGGGAAGGGGCTTGGTAAAGGAGGTTTGAGGAGACACAGGTATGTCAATGATGATACCGATCAAAGGGGATGTGCGATCTCGGGCGGTAGGGGAGACAAGTGAGAGAAGACCAAAAGCAGTGCAGCACAGGCATACAACCGGGTCATTCTCCGAAAAGCTATATGGTGGAACTTGAGATGGGCTGGATGTGTACTGGTACATAATGCTGATTGGTCTGTAGGAAGGTAGTCAGGGATTCAATTCGTGGGATTAGTGAGTCCGACCTCGCATCTACAGAAAGGACGGGGATAGTACAGGAGCTAATTGCTATCTTCACCACAGCGAAAGGGGACATTAGGTACGATAACGTTCAGTCTACAACGTCACCAAGTCCTGCACGAGTCGTCGGCCAAGGGCGGTGGGATAGAGGGAATACTTTGACCTCAGACCTTGCCCGTTGGAATTCTCCGGAAAAATGGCCACAAAGCAGCGCACAACACCGCTCACAGGATCATTCAACATGCTAACATCTTCTACGAACAGACGTTTGGCTCGCCGCGGCGGCGTGAAGCGGATCTCCGGCCAGATCTACGAGGACGTGCGAGGATCTATTCGTGATCGCCTGAAGCTCGTACGCTTATTATTGCATATCACTGTTGTAGCCTGTACTGACAGTCCCATGGTTAGATCCTCAAAGATTGCGTGATTTTTTTGGAGCATTCCGAACGGAAGAGTGAGTATCAAACCCTTCATCAAGTAATTATGCTGACGAGCTTTCCTTCGGTACAGCGGTGACCGTGTCCGACGTGAGTACTGCCTTCGTACGTTTTTCGCGGCGCGTTGTGCTGATAATTACAGGTTATCTTTGCTCTCAAGCGCGTAGGTCCCGACTCAATCCACACCTTGGTGTTTTTTCCTGCAACCTATGTCACAAATCTCTCGCTAACACTTTGGCTGCCTCCAATACAGATGGGCCAACCAATATATGGTACGCTCATCCTGCTTCCCTCATTCATGAACCCAATGCTCATAGTCTTAGGCTTCGACAAGTCCACCTACAATCCGAAGCGCCGTTGAGACGCTGGCCCCCCTTCCAAATCTCTCCCATCTATTCGCCTAATGTTTGCTAAGAAGACGTCTTGAGACGGAACCCGTACATGGATCGAGCGTTCTAGCGGAGATTACGACTGCATGATACCCAGATTTACGAGAAAATGGCGTATCGGTTTCGGTTAGGGGTTTCGATTTGTCACGAAGGCAAATGGCAGGATGATTTTCAACATACCCACAAGCTGTATTGTACCTAGCTAGAACATGCTTATGTTTTGGCGCCGGGTGATTTGGGTGGATTGTGGTGGACGGGAAATCTCGTGAATGGTGGGCAGGTGAAAGGTTTCCAATTTCTGTTCCAGAGAAAAAAATTTAAAATTTAAAATCTCTTTGGATTATACATAACATCCAGCTCCCGCTCCGTCCCAACCTCTTCAAAAAGCAGATTCCCCCACCCACCAACTTCCGCAACTTCCCATCCCTACAGCATCTCCCATCCCCACAACCTCACCCCTTTCATCCCCTCCCCCGCCCCCCCTCTCATCTCCAAATCTCCCTTTCTTTCGGCCGCATTCCGCACCCCTTCCTCAACCCACAACACCCCCACCCCTTCCCTCGCGCCTCCTCGCCGAAAAAAGTCCTCGCGACAAAATCTCATCGTCTCCCTCTCAACCTCCCCGCCGCTTCATTCGCCGCAACGGAAATCTCTTAAACGAGCGAGAGCGGCTTTGGGGCGGTTGTGCCGGTTGGGGTTGGGAAGGTGGGGTGGGGGCCGGAAGTTGAAGGGGTGGAATGTTCAAAGGGGAGGGGGGGGGGGGTTTATAGGGAGAGAGGAAGGGTTTGGTGATGTGGGCGTTCTTGAGCTGAATGGCAAGGGCGTCAGCTTGATGCTTTGGTGTTTGTGTGAGATCCCGTGGGGGGATGAAAGGAGGGGGAGGGGGGTGGAAAGAGTGGGATTGAGAAGGTTAATGAGTGAGTTTTGTTGCGTTTATGCCAAAGGTTTTCGTTGGGTGACGGGGTGCTGGAGTTGAGATTGTGATTGTATAGCGTAAGACAGATGTAGATATTTGAATCTTTCACATCTATATCCTGTCTTCCCACCGGTTTTTTTTGGGCGTTTTGTTCTAATTTCTGAGATGAGCACCCATGCATGATATTGACGGTGAGGGGTGATCTAGGGGTCTGAGGGTAGGAGGCTGTGTGCGGTGAATGCTTTCAACGGTCGCGTGATTGACTGATAAAACCGAGGCGTACGTTGCACTGCAAACGTGTTTTAGAGGATGTGGTTGAGGTTTTTTGTCAGAGCTGTGGTCTTCGATCAAGGTAGATGGGTGCGGAATAATTGGATGTTGATGTTGATATCGTGTCGGTCTGGAGTTGAGTTGAAATAGGGATAGGGTTGAGGGGGTGTTCGGTTTAGGAGGTGTCGGTGGTTGTGTATATTAATCACAAAGCCCAGATTTTGAGACTGTTGTCGAAAAGGTTTCCTGATGAGGAGTGTGGTTCGGATTTGGTGAAGGATGAAGGGCTTTCTGAGGATGAGGAGGCGCTAGAAGAGTCGTCGCTGTCGCTTTCGCTTTCGCTGTCGAGGATCTTCTCTTGGTTCTGGGCAGGGAGACCTGAGGTGGAAAATTGTCTCTGACCTGAGCACGTCGCCAATACGCTGCCTGTGGGATGAAGCACGGTAGAGCTTACCGCATCTGTTGCGCCCCTCGTCAGCTCATATACTCTTCCCTAAAAAGCGCCACCTTCGCAAGACTCACCATCATGAGCATGAAACTCGAACACAGGTTCCAAAACCCCTTCCTTCATACCGGCTCTCTCCCAAACCCTCACATTACCATCTGTGCCACCAGCCCAGATCTCATCACCTATCAAGTCCACACTAAGCCTCTGATTTGTTCTCGCATTCCTCCCTGCTAACCAGGCGAGTTTCCTCCCAGTACCCCTGATATCCCACACCCCGATGCCGTCGCTTCCGCGTTCAACGACGCACAGATACCGCCCGCAGGCGCTCCAGACGAGTTGGGTGATGCCTGTCCCTTGTTGTTCTTTTTTGTCGTCGGTGGTAGGGTTGTGGATGGGGAAGACGGCAATGGTGTCGCCGCGGCCGTAAGAGCCGTAGAGACCCACGCAGCGTGTGAAAGTTCCAGCGGCTAGGATACCACTGCTGCCGATGCTGAGAGCGGAGATGATTCCTTTCACCCCACCGCTAGCGATTGATGAACTGCGCCGGGAAGGAGTAGTTGGCATACGGTTCAGCGGCCCTTCGCCGTTACGGTTGATGTCGAATGTGCTTATAAGACTAGCCGAGCCGGCGAAGAACTGGTGTGGTTGATTGGGCGAGAAAAGCAGCGAGTGCGGCGCGGTGAACACTTCCGTTGTGGGCGACACGAGGGGATACGATGCCACGATCGAGGGACTAAAGGGCGAAAGGAGACGGATTGGGAGGCTGCGGAGGGAGGAGAGGAAGAGAGTGCTGGCGGCATCTTGGAGATTGTAGGACGAAAAAAATGTGGTGGCGTAGATGGGCTCGGGTTGGGGGTGTTGTGAGTGGGGTTTGAGAGTGTGGGGAGTAGATAGGGGGAAGAGGAGATCAGGGGATCTGGCTTGCGTGCGGGGTCAGCAAGGTGGATATGGGAGAGCGGAGGAAAAGAGAATTTACAGGATGAAGGAGCGAAGAGTATTGTCGGCAGTGGAAGTTAGTATTGTGGTACCGTCTGGGGACCTGTGACGAGAAAGTCAACTAGTGGATGGAGTAAGGAGAGGAAGGAGGTACCACTGGGCACTTTTGAAGTAATTTGATCCTATTGATGCTGGATGAATAGGTGCGACGGCGTATTTAGATAGTGCGGAGTTTTGTACTGGGTTGTCTCCCGATCGTGGTATTTCATTTCTTGCTTCTTCGGGATCCAGAATCTGATAGAGATTTCCCGTGGATCCTACAAGGCGCGGTTGGTAGGATGGACGCTCCTCTAGGGCCATTTCTGCGAGAGCGTTCAGCTTCCGTATTCAGAATAGGCACACTTAGAAGAAATGCAATCGTCATGTGGTAGTCCGTGCATGGAAGAAGCTCCGTGCAGTTTCAGAAGTCATAGACAGGAATTAGTGACCTCGAGATCTCAGATGAAAAATGAATAATTTAAAGAACTATGGTACCTAACGCCGGTCACGGAGAAAGGTATTGAACACTGAGCGCGGATACTTCAAAATTAATTTGTTAAGCCAACATACGGAACAGACGACTGTACAAGAAGAATCATAGAGTTCTGAAGTCATTCGTAATCCAAGCAGCTTTGCACTTACCTTAACAGTGTATTTTACCGGTAATGCAGTACACTCCGCAGCAGGCTTCACCCATTGACATCGCCACCAACCGAACCAAGAGAACAGATATCAAAGTCAATCGTTTTAGCGTCGTCTCACAGTCGCCATCTAGGTACACAGAGGGTTCTTCAGCTCGGTCTAGGTCTATTGGATTCTCAAACTTCTTGCGAAGCCATCAACGACTTTCTTCTCCCGCAGTCTCACTGTACCGTAGAAATCTGAGGCTAGATGGCCACCAGACTCCCAGGTCGAACAAGCTGTTACCAGTTCTGATCTCTATACAAGAACTGATGGAAAATATTGCGAGCGTCAATCGATTTCTCAAGGCTTATACCGTCTAATGATCTAATCTGTTGTGGACTGTTATCGATGGTGTGCCCGATGGAGCTTATGCATTCATGTAGCAAGAGCTGCGCCTTCTCTTAGTACTAGTCGACCCCTATGGATGGGTATGCAGTGAGTAGTGACATGGCAATATCAAGGTTTCCAATCTTGGTATGAAACAAAGGTGCTGATAGAATTCCGTACCAGGCTTACTATATATGGCTAGCACCAGTACTAGTGCGTAATGGGCGAGCATCAGATTTACTGACTTACCTGCGCCTTTAATATCCAACCCTTTGAGAAGCGGATCGGCCTCGATTGTGCAGAGTGACCTATGGTATACTCTTGGTAACTGACGTTTATCACAAAGCCACCCTGTTGGAGAGTTAGGGTTGTTTTGTTGATGGCCTAATGAAGGCAGTTTCCTTCTTGGTTCTGGAGAAACAATGACAATGCTGTCTCCGATTTCCCCTTGTTTATTGAACTGTTGGGGTAACTATATATGCACGTTCTCCCCCCTACGCTCTACTTCCAGTATCCATTGTCTCCAGAATTTTAATCATATTCTATCCACTATAATAGTCTATCCACTAGTGACCAAACTTTCCTTATCATCTCTCAGCCATTCATAATCAACCGCATCTCTGTCGTTTCGCTTCTCATTTAATGTCCTCCGCCGTCAGAGCAGACTTCTGTTGAAACATGCTATACATACCTGAATAGGACTGCTCCACAGTGTGTTCACATTTTGGCCGATTCGTCAACCAACAACTTCTACATCACCGGCGCCACATTCAACGCCCAGGTCGGCAATATAGCAGACGTACCCTTGGCCGGCGCTACAGTAGTCTTTGGCGGCATCGTTCCTATCGATAAATTTGACTGCGGCACTCTGGGATCTCTCACATGGCCAGCATTCGATGGCATCTCCGAGGTCGCAACCACAGACGACACCATCTGTCACGCAGGCATTGTCAGCTTTACCAGCCATGGTGGTGGCCATACTCCATTAGCAACGCCAATGGCGACATCGGCGGCTGTGTAACAGATCATTCTCAAGCCAATTATTGCATTACCGGACTCAAAGCGAGAAACGGAGGTGCACTGATCCCATGAAGCAACGGATTCTCCGCAGCTTCGCTTTATCGATGCATCTCGCCAAGATGTGCATCCCAGCCTGCACCGTCTCCTCCACCGCTAGCCAATGGGCCACCGGCTAACGGTCCCAGCTGTGGAGCGCCGTTTTGTGGACAGGCTGACCGGGATCCGATGTTTGACCTTGAGAAACAACCTAATGAGCGACATCATCAGTGCGGAAATAATGAAGGGCAACCGAGACCATGAGCATGTTCAAGGGAAATGAAGGTCTGCTGTATAATTAAGGCTTCATCGGCTTTTCGACGAGAATAGTCGTATTATGTTGACGCTGCTTTTCCTTCATACACTTCCTTTTAACCCTAAAGAGACCTTTCTCACTACAGCAGAGGATAGTACTTAAGTGGCCTTGACTGGGACCACAAAGTCTTGGTGTGCTACCGTCATAAGAAAGTTGACGCAGTTGTGACAACTCAGCCCGGAGTGTAGTCTTGATAGCAAGGTAACTAAGTCAGACTAATGAGAGTCCTTGCTTGCTACAATCAACTGCAATGCTCATGTGATGAGACTATTACGAGGAAGAAGAATTCCATAGTATATATTCTCTTCTCAGTACTACTTATTAATATTGAACATTAAAGTTTTAGATTCTCATCATGGTATCTGTTAATGAATTATATCAATTAACGTTTCGCTTCATCAACTCCGGCCCAATTTATACAGCTTGGTCAACGATCTCGACTATCTCATAGCGGAAGAACTAGCCCTACCGGCAGCAGAGTTATCAACTTCCATTGTAGATGGCTTCCTACACAGATGCTACCATATAATCAATATACATATACATGCTCTCTCTGCGCCCCATATGCCAATACTTTAATCTTTGCTACAGAAGAGGACAAAGTTCTGCCTTCAGCTCAGTTGAATTCTATATCAAAAATGCAGCTTTTGTGCAGTAGCGGCCAAGCTGGGTGATCTAAGGTAGCTTCTGGTCGGGATGAGGAAGGAAGCCTGAAGATCATAAGCGCGCGTGTCCTTGCGCTCGCTTGCACAGCCACCAGGTGGGGTGTAAAGAAAAGACAAGTCGAAAGTATGATCTTCGATACTAGGAGTAGCAAGTCCCTGAGAAGCATACATACTGTAGCTCTACACTCGTCTACGGTCTTTCTGTTATAAGCGTCTTCACTCCATCAGGGGAGTGGTAAAAGTCGTGGAAGCAAAAGCGATAGAGTCACTCCAGAATACGTCGATTATGCTTCCACGACTTTCATCGCCCCGTGGTGAAATGTCTATCCGAAATAGCATTCATAGCTTTTGGCCCTCCAGGTTGGTCGATGTCTTCGACCCCGACGACCGCCCTCGTTCGAAATCCTAATATAGCAATCAATATTAATTCTGTCGTCATTTGATGCAGGCAATAGTCTGGTGAGCTAATGCTCATAATCAGGGCAATATGTCGATGTTCCTCGCGTGCATACACGCTCGCAGCAATAACGCACTATTTATAAAAGCATTACCTGCATTTCGGCTGTGCGTGATGCCTGCATGTGCTCCTTCAACTGTTTCAGCGTCGACGCAGACTACCACAGCCGTTGTCCTCATTTCGTTAACAGAAGAGCGTTCGCCGGGATTCTTGTTCTTGAGAGCTTAGGGTTGAAAACAGCTCCCGCGTCGTGCATGACAAAATTATGGACCACCAGTATATACAACTTCCGGCTAAATCAGTTCAAGGCCCAAGCTTGTCATTCCCGGATGGCAAGAACCTACTGACCGATGTAGAAGAAGCCAGCTCGGCTGGCCTTAATTTCCTCCCAGGCTCTAGAAACATATTTAGCCGGACTGACCGCGCCAGCGCTGGCACAGCTCAATTCTTGATTCCAAGAAGCCAGTGGGGAACAACCAGCAAACCCGAGGCAACCAGCCAGTAGGAAGCAACCAACTGGTGGGAAGTAATCAGGCAATGGGAAAAAGTCAGCACTCGACACCCATATTACAGTCAACAAAGGCACATGCTCGCGGGGCTCACATCTTCAAGAATTGGCGGATGGAGATTAGTGCCTGTTTTCTCTTCTCTACGGCCCTTGTAGCCATCACCGCAACACTGCACCCACTTCAAGGAGAACCGTTGCCAAAATGGCCATATCAGATATCGGTGAATACCTTGATATCTATCTACGTGGTCGTGTTGAAGGGAACCATTCTGCTGGTGACTGCAGAAGGTCTTGGTCAGCTCAAATGGAGATGGTTGCAAAACAACAGGCCACTGGAAGATCTTGTCAAATACGATCAAGCCACACGCGGTCCGCTGGGAGCCTTGAATCTGTTGTGGCGATTGCGTCTTCGACACCCTCTATCCTCTGCTGGGGCTCTGATAACCTTCGTTATACTCGCGGTCGATCCGTTTACGCAACAAATCATTCATTATTATGACTGCAGTGTACCTATGAATGGATTGCAGGCGACTATACCTCGGACGAATTTTTATATCCAGCGAGATTGGCGAGATTGGAACAAGAGCAGCCAGGATCCCGGCATGAATGGGTGGGTTGAACCTGGTCTGCAGGCCGCCATCAGCGATGGTATCATTTCCCCGAACGGTCTTGTGAGTTTCGAATGTCTCACAGGCAACTGTACATTCAAAAAGGAGTATGACACAGTCGGCTACTGTAGCAGCTGCACCGACGTCACAAAGAACTTAACCATCCGCTCGACGATTGTTAAAAGCAACTACACAGGCGTCTTTTTGGATAACACTACGAATTCAAACGGAACGACGTCAGGGATCATGGGAAACACCAACATTTCTGTATCGACATCTCTTCCCTCGGGCCTATCTGTCTCGACTTATCCGGGTACAAAATTCAATCTCACAGCAATGGGAGTCTTTGGAAAGCCAGAGGGCTTAGAAGACTTGTACCAAGTGGAGATAATTTCAGGGAAACAATTCTTATTGTTTGATCCAGCAACAGGACAGCCTCCTACGGGATGCGATACAGCTGCCACAAATGATACTTGGTATTGCAAAGGGTATGGCGCAGCAAGCTGTTCATTATCTCCATGTGTGCGCAGTTATTCTTCGACAATAGAAGCCGGTGAGCTTCACGAGACTCGAGTGTCTACTAGTAACAGCACAAGAAGCAGCTGGGGACACACGGTCCCACCTCCACCAAATCGATCGGATCCCGTCCCGACGATTTATCGACCATACCTTGGTATGGTTGACACAACGTGTTTATCTGCTCATGAGCGCCAAAGTCTATTAAACGTTGGCTATCATCTCGACTCAAGCACTAGATGGCTGGCATACAATTTGACCTTTGATCCGCAGTCTCAAAACATATCTAGCAATGCTTCGTTTCCTGAGTCAATGTTAGTCAGCGAATGCATTTACATTATCGACCATCTTCTCGTTGTAACTCTTTGGGAGACTTACCTGAAAGATTTTTTCCAGGCTACTGTCGAAGGAGACTCATTCAATAGTGATGTAATCGAAACTTTGAGAGGATCCCAAAACCTCCAGACCATCTACAACTACGGCGACGTGAGCTTTGATCGAGTCAATAGGACGTTCCAGAACATCTCAGACTCTATAACGAGTTTCTTCCGACAAAACAGCGTCTCCAAATTCAACGACCCAGCAAAAGGTGTGGTGATGCATAATCGAACTTGTCTCTCTGTGCAATGCGCCTGGTTGGCTTTCCCGTCCATATTAGTGCTGTTGACCCTGATTTTTTTCGTCGCCATAATCATCGACACGAGACCGATGGGAAACCGCGCACCGGTTTGGAAATCCTCGCCGCTTGCACTCGCTTTTCATGGTCTTGAGCTGCCGAACAGACATGAGACGGGCGTTGGTGATATCGAGGGCATGGAAGCGTTGGCGAAAGACATGGTTGTTAGACTTGGCACTACCGAAAAAGGGTTGAAACTCGTGGAGTCGGAGAACGAACACACCAAGAACAAGTGAGGCAAAGAGAACGGTTTCTGCTGCCAGATTTTCAGCACTCTGACCGGCATCTGTTGAAGAAAGTCGTTACAAATATGAAGAAGCAAACGCGGCTCCGAACGCCGTATGGCTAAGTCTTTTGAGTGTTCTTAGTAGATCCTGGGTTTGCAAATCAGAACGCTTGGACCCTGGACTGGCGCTGAGCATGTTGTAACAAGATCGAGAGTCTTTGCCTTACTCGAGAAGAAAATTGATATCACCAGTACGATAGTCGAAGCACTTATATACGTTCTTTCAGAATATCATGTTAAGATAGGCTTAAGCGTTGATTGAATAGATTTCATCATTATTGAAAGAGATAACAGAGGGAAGAGAAGATCTTTTCTTTGTTTAAGTAAACCTTACTCCTTTCAAATATAGAACATTCGAAGCAGCTATCCCAGTATCCGATACATGATACGTATTTATTCCAAAGGACGAAATTCGTACATCGTCGTATAATTACACTTTATACGGCTAGAAGAAGAATAAGTGTTCGAAACATCCAAAACTGCTCTGAGTACGCCGTACTTTTCAACCCTTCAAAAAGCAAGATGAAAGATCGACCTCAATCCTGCTAATTAGCCTTTGGCATACCTCTAGTACCCGATGTCAAAAAACCTCGGGATATTTCTTGACGAAGTTTCGCATTCAGCGGTTGCTTCTCTATCATGCGTCTAGCGTAGGCAGTACTTCTTCTAGCATGAAGCTTTGTCTTTCCGGTGAAACAGTGAGAATGTCCTCCTATTTGGTAAGATGTGTTTTTGTCGAAAAGTACTATCAAGATTTTATAATAAAAAAATATTTTGTTAATGTTTTATCTTGACTAATACAATTCTACTTACTTCATTAGATTCGGTTTTAAAGATTATTTCTAAGCCCATTTTCATCCAGTTTGAGCAAGACGTTTGGAAATGGTCTCGTTAGCGGAAAAAGTTGTTTCTGCGTTCACTGACCTACTACTGGTGGGCCGCCTACCGAGCGTTAGGATCATACATACCGCACTTTGCGGTGTAGTGGATGAGAGAAGTCAAGGTAGCTTGGACGACGCACAGCGAAGACAGTGTTTGCGAACGTTTACCATGGGCACTGATTAGCGCGCAGGAAGTCTCGGATGGTTGTACGCAGTAGATGCCAGTTTCAATTGAAGCGAACACATCTGCTCGTGGGATGATCAATTCGCTGTTTAGTGAATGGCCTCAGCTCCCGAAACCCGACCTCGAGGCTAAGCAGCGCTCTTAACAATCATATCAAGCATCCTATGCCTCACCACCGCATCATCGAAATCCGCATATTTCCCCTTTTCGCCCTTCGCAAATGCCTCATACACCCTCGCCACATTCGTGCCCGGAAACCCTACCTTATTTACATGTTCCTCCTCCCTGATCCCCTCCTCCCATCCCACCTCTTCAAATCCCGCTTCCTTCGTCCTCACCCTCAACTTCGTCCCTGGTGGCCCAAACTGCCACTGCACTTCTGGCGTAACGATCTCAATTTCCCCTTCGGTACCCGTGATCAGCCAGTGCATACCGTTGCCGTCGACGGAGGCATTGGAGCGGAAGGTTAGGGAGATGAGGGCGGAGGAGGCGAGGGTGCCGTGGAGAGAGACGTGGTCCGGCGAGGTTTTGGGGTGGTTGGGGGTGACGATGGTGCCGGAGCCGGAGAGGAGGGCGATGGTGGGGAATTGGGTTGTGATGAGGGAGTGGAGGGAGGTGGGTTCGCCGAGGAGGAGGTGGAGAGTGTCGAGGACTGGATGGGGGTGAGCGGAGAGGTCTTGCTGGTGTGGAGGTGGTTTGGAAACGTGGAGTTAGGGAGACTTACAGTGGCCTAGTTGGATGGTGAAGACGTTACCACCGCTGTTCTTGTCGAGGTAGTATGCCGCGTCGGCTGGGAACTTATCGGTCGGGATCCCGGAGAAGGTACCGATAACCGTCGTGCTCATCACTTTGCCGATCCGACCGCTATCAAGAACCTCCTGTACCTTGGCGACCATCGGACTCGCACGTGCCTGTAATCCCACGACCGTCTTTACGCCTTTGGTCTTCGTGAGGTCGGCCAGCTCTTTTGCCTCGGCTGTATTGACGCCCAGGGGCCACTCGACGAAGACGGCTTTACCGGCCAGCAGAGCGGGCTTGGCTAGCATGTAATGTCTTCCAACCTGCACGGAGACGACGACAAGATCTACTTTGGGATCTTGGGCCAAGTCCTCGGGGCTTCCGTAGGCTTTGACGTCGGGTGGAAGATTATGGTGGACAATGGATGCTTTGGCGGACTGAACAGTCGAATTGCATAGAGCAACAAGCTCGTAATGGGGGGATGCTAAGATCGCCGGGAGATGCGAGCTGCTTGCCCACATACCGGGTTGCAGTGGGTTGGTTGCAGTTGATAGGCCAATTAAGCCGACACCAATGGGCGACATGCTTGGATTGTGCGGTTGACGTTGCTGATGCAATGGCTGGCAACGAGTAAGGTCGTTCAGAGGATGTAGTATGATGATGTTCAGGAGGAAATCGTTTGGAAGGGAAGCCTCTTCTATATATACGGTCCTTGATTCCTTGCGGAATTCCGGCGGATATACATTTGGTGGGATAATACTTCTCGAATCCTCCGGGAATTCCGCGAACCATCTGCAGATCCCAGATGACAAAGACAGGTTGTAGGTAGCGGACTAATTTTATAGATTAACCTCGCAGAATTGAACAACCAAGGATTTTATGCCTGGATATCGCGTAAGATGATCTTGAATTCCGAAATCCATCCGAACTCCCTGCGTGCTTAAGGCATCAAGGAAGCATTGAAAATCAACGTGCCGAACGCATCAAGGTCGTTGCACCACTCCCCCATATCGATATCAAGTTTGGATTCATCGTCCGCAATCTCTTGTGACTGTCGTAATCCTTTCAGGTCGCCGTACGTCAGGCACACGTCTCCTTTCCTAGTGTCAAGATACTCGCTGTATTTTGCTCGCCAAGCTGATGCGGATTTGGCCTCCCACAGCCCTTTGCTGCAGGGCAATGGAACGCTGTTTTGGCCGCTGCAGTCAGACGTCTGGTGCTTTTCCATATTGACATTGTAGAGCATATCCAGCATAAACAGAACACTGAACATCCTGTAAAAAAAGAGGTACCAATTAGGCCAAGATACAATGTCTGCAGCAGCTGCCACGTACCTGCGCTTAGACTCCATGAAAACCCAATCCCGCCAAGCGGGAATCTTTCCCTGCTGTTCTTTCTCGCAGAGGTAATCCCCATGACTGTACAATCTGTTGGCAGTCTCCTAGATTCTCGTATAAGGTCAGTAAGTCTCTCGTCTTCTGAATTTTTGGATTGGGTATTTCGCAAAGAGACATTTTTGAAGGAGAAGCTCAATTAGGAGGCCTGAGGCACTTTGCCATGCACAATAAGGGATTCAACCTACCCCCATTGTCACAATAAGCGGCACGTCTATGGACGTAACGGGGACTTCCGTTTCATTCAAACGTAGAAGGATGTAAATAAGGGTGGCTTGAAGCGCGGATAATAATTCCCAGTCATTATATTGCTTGAACTATTGATTTGATACCCTGACTTAAGCGTTTTTCTTGGGATCACGAAGACGTAGAATACACACCTCTTTATACAGCCTCTGTTGTTCTGAGCGGATGGTTCTCCATACGAATGCATTACTTTCGCCGGTCTTAGTAAGGAACATCTGGACGATACTCGAACAAACGGCCAACGGTTCCGGGAGACAAGTTTTGTCGTTATAACAAACGAAGTCATTGCCTTTATTCTTTGGCTGGTATGGATGGATATAACGTGGAAGAACAGAATTATTTGTCATGAGCTTCGGAAATGAGCTAAGCACTGCCATGAGATACTTGGCTGTGAATGACGTGGAACTCGTAGCAAAATTTCTTGGAAGAAATAGTCCAGGTATATTTGGGTCTGGTAAAATCGCTAGTATCCTGGGTGAACTTTGGACCAAAGCCCGGCCCCCAGACGGGAGGCTATGCCCAGGCATTGACGGCGGTGATGGACTCCTTGGTTGGCTCTGGGAATCTTTGTCCAGCAACATTGGATATGAGAATTGCACGCGCGACTGCCGCGATGGAAAATATGTTATCCCAAGATCTTTCATCTCTGTTGGGCGATCTGTAATGGTGTTTAAATTCTCAAAGGCAGTAGCAGACTGATCATCCTCTATCCCAGACCGACCTGCGTCCCAAGAATGAAGCCCAAAGTCCCAATCCAGGTCGAGTTCATTTTGCAGACCATTTTCTAGGCCTTGGCCTGGCAAAGCGTCAAGAGCGACACGCCGCGGATCTTGTGATGCCATACCATGTTGAAAGGCATCCAAGTGCTCAACAAGCACTTCCGCTGCTAGCGAAGAGCTAGATGCCATGGATGGCCCCCTATGATTATTTACTGTAGTCCCATGACTAGTACTCTCTGCTGCTTGATTGTACTCCTTTGAGTTAGAGACAGATGAGGCGTATCGTTTCATCTCGTAGGCACATTCGATCCTTCTCGTCTCGCATCTTGAACATTTAGGAGCGGCCATGTTGCAGCGGGTCTTGGCGAGTCTGCATGAGGCACAAGACTTCTTCCTCGTTGATTCCGCAAGCATCGTCGCGATTTGGTATTGAAAGGTAGATACAAAAAGCACATTCGGGAAAGATTTCTCCTTGATGAATATTTAGAAATAGCATTTGTATTGCTGAATGGCGCTACCGTGATGGAAGCCAGCATAGATTGATAGCCTGGCTTCCTAGTTACTTCGAGGTCTTAGTAATGACTTTGTCCGAACTCGAATGAAAATACCTACAATCACAACTGAGAAAGTGCAATCGGTAAAGATTGTGCCAGGGGAAAGTCATCCACAGTCCTTCCTGGATCAATGCCTATCAAGGTCTTTAATCGGTATGGTACCGAGATCATTATGGAAGTCCGAAGTCAATTGATGGAGGCTGAGAAGATGAAGATCGATAGGCTCGCTAGACAGGAAGGCCGCACGCAAGGGTAAAGAAGTCATGTAAAAGCGCAATTTCGTCTTTTCCGCACGGATCACCTCCGTCCCATCAGTCTCTCTGGTTCACACTTCCTTCCCTCTTACTCGTTTTAACACAGCAGCAGTTCGTCTTGTCACCTTGCTTCGCCACGCCAGCCTCTACTAAGTATGCCATTTGTACGCCTGGAACTGCTGGGAGACCATCGCAGTCGCTGGAAGCCAAGAGGACGCTTATCACTAGAGCGGATAGGGCTGCGCGATAAGAGCTTCCTGGCCAGTCTTCGAGGAACGTGGGAAGATATTTAAGCTCGAGCCCGCCATGTCCGTCTGCTGTGAGAGCTTGGGCCCATATGAGCAGAAATCGGTTTTGACCATGGCAGTCGCACGCAAACTACTTCACCCTTCCGACCTCGAGGTCTTTGACTGGGATTTTGGGAAACTCGGTAACAGCATCCCGGGTTACAGATACGGTGCGAGTAAGGAGACAGTCCATTTCGTCGATTCCGCCATCCTACCATTTATTCCACATGTCAATCCGTCGATATAGTCATAGAACCATGTGCTAATCTCCTCGCAGCGTTCCTCTCCACCCTCCGCACAAACATCCACCTCTCAAATTCCGACTCCCTCTCCTCCAGTACAATGTCCACTCCCACCTCCCCACCTCAACCCTCCACCCTCCTCCCCCACCCGAACCCTTCTCCACTCTCCATCACAACGCCCGCCTCGCCAGAAGAACCCTCCCCAGCACCCCTCCCAGCCCTCATGACCATCGCCGCCACCACGCCCACCGACCGCGTCGAAGCCCTCCGTCTTATCGCTGACTCCGTCGCCCAACAACGTCAAATAGCCTCCTACGCAGTGATCACGCATCCTGCTTCCCTGGCCACGATCCTCTGCCTGCTCGCAATCCTGGCCAAGTACTTTGATTTTCCCGTCTTCCTCACCACGACTACCGGCATCATCATGGCCTTCCTGCTCGCCGTCCGTGTGGCTTCAGGCCCGTATCTTACACACGCCGAAAACATCAATTGGAATTGGCTCGTGGAAGGCTCTTCGTTGGCCGGCAACAGCGACACTAATAAGAAGAATAAGGGCGAAGAATTGATTGTTTTAATGACCAAATGGGGCGAAGAGATCATCGGCGCCCTAGCGATGAGACTATCCAAACGAGATAGAAGAGCTTATATAAAAGCCTGGACCGTAAAATTGCGATTCCGTGGCAAAGAAATCGGGCGGGGCTTGCTGGAAGAAGCCGTGAAAATCGCCGTGAGCGAGAAGGGTTGCAGGGGCATTGAATTCGAGGAGGAGCATGCCAGTGAGTATCATCTCTCCCTTCCCATCGTGGCCGCCGGAACTATGCTAACGCATATCTTTCCTTCCCTTGCAGATTTTCACCGCGTCCTCCCCACCTTCTTCAATGCCGGTTTCGACAAGCGGGACGGACGGGCGCGGAAAGCGCTGGCGGATGTGATGGCCGAGCAGAAGAGGAAGAAGAATTAGGGCCTTGGTATTTACGCCTCTTAGCTGGAAGCGTGGAGAGTATAGTATAGAAATGGACTGTAGTGTGTTTGTGAGAGAAACTTCTTGGATATAATTTCGGTCGAGCTAGAGAGGACTTAGACGGTTGGTGAGATACCCCCATAAATAGCCTCTGTGTTTTTACTGGATATATATACGTTCTTATCAATAGAATATTCAATCTCGGCAGTCTTCTCAAAAGATCCACCCACTATCCCCTCCCTTCTCCCTCCCACCAACCCCCCGACACTCACCAGCCCAACCCCCCACTTTCCCATAAACCACCAGAATCTCCCGCAGCACTTGCAACCAGAACGTCAGAACGGTGTTGTGCTAAACATCCATAGCCCAGTGAGCCCGCCCGAAAGCTTTTGGATTTGGAAGATCGGGGGGCGGTGAAAAGCAACTGGAATAATTTGGATGGGGCGGGGGAGGGGGAGGGAGGGGGGATCAGGAAAACGATGAGGAGAGGAAGAAGAGTAGGTTGGTTGTTTTCAGAAACTACGGGACAGGGGTTTGAAAAAATGCTTTGAGGGTTTGATCGCTAGTTGTACTCGTAGTTTTGTACAATGATATCATACATACAGCTTTTTCCCCCATCTCGCTGCCGTTTTTTTTTATCTCTAGCCCCGAATTCTTTTCCTTCCTTCTCGTTTCTTCCTCGGGGCTTTGTTTTGGATTTTGTTTTTTTCGTCCGGCAAAAATCCCCCAAAAGGGTAATTGCGATTTTCCAACACTTTTGTTGATTTTTCTTTCGTTTTTTCGTTGTTATCATCTGCTATCGCTGGGGGGCTGGCTCTAGTGTTTATCGCTCTCTACCCAGACGTCGCAATTTCCACGGTCTCCCTTTTCCGGCGGGCCCTGGTTCAGCGTTTTACGGGGAAAACAAAATTTCTTCTTCTCTGTGCTGATTTCACTTCTTCGTCCAGCTGTCCAGTCTCTGCCAGTTCTCGACCTTTGATGCTTGATGCTTGGTGCTTGGTGCTTGGTGCTTGGTGCTTAGTGCTCTAACCCTTAACCCTTAATCTCCGATGCTTAGACCTCACTCACCCACGCCCTCGATTCTGACTCATCCACTCTCAACTCCCAGAAACCAAGGACCTCATCATCGTCTCACACCTGATTACACGTCCCTAACTGATCCTTTTGTCCGAAGGAAGAGGAACGAGGAGTTGATAAAAGAGGCCCAAAGTAAGGAAGTTGAAAGGGCGAGTGAGGGAGAGAGGATGCATTGAAAGAGGAGGAGGTAGGAAAAGGTGATGAGGATGTTGGGGTGGTGGTAGATTGAAGGCTCTGCTTTATGGTTGGTGGTGTTGAATCTTCGGCATTTTGATAGTAAATTCTCGTCACACGGATCACCTCTGCTTTCTCTCTTTCCATCCTTCCTTCCGTCACCCTTCCCATCATTCTTCCTATCTTGCTTTCTACCTCCTCCCTTGCTGTTCCTCTTTCGCCAACTTCTCACCTCTCAGCAAAAAGTCCTTCTGATATCCGGAAACTCGCCAGTGCAATGATACTCGAAATGCCATATTTGAAGTCGAGGAACGAAGGTCTTCGAGTTGTGTCGTCATATCATCGGTTTGTGGGTCAAATTATTCATAAGAGACTAGTGTATTGTCGGATGGTGTTTTGAAATCAAGGAAATCCGCTAGTAATGCTGGGTTTGCAGTGTCTATTGCGGATTCTGGCTCCACTAGGTTGGACGACCTTCCTCGGCAGGTATATATTAAGGATTGCTTGAAGCATGTCGGGGTCGATCTTTTTCTCGGAGTCTTTGGGGGGTTTATAGCCGGCCTCTGAAGAGGAAAGAAAAATAAGGATGTCAGCGAGTTGTACACTCGTGATGTACGAAGTGTAGAAAGAGAAAAGAGACGGTGAATGCGTACGATAAGCCTGCGCTATCCGGGCCAAGTTTGTCATCATCGCCTCGTCCGATTCGGTCGCCATGGCTGGCTTTCCAGGTGTGTCATCGACTTTGCCTGCCCAGGATTTGAGCTGCTGACTCTTTTCTTGCACTAGCCCTAGCAGCCTTTTTGCGTCAAGAATTGAGTAGTTTTGCTCCATGTATTTAGCATATCTCGTATCTTTCAAAGATTCCTACATGGCTGCTATTTACTCCATTTCAATTCAGACTCGAATTTCAGCAGAATCAATTCGCGCTCTTCAAGGGCCGGATTGCGTTTCTGGGCCAACAGAGTTGATTTAATAAGGTATTCGACGGTAGGGAGAGTGCAAAAGAGGCACTCCGTCAGTTCGGCGACTTGAACAGAGCAGTAGATGATTGGGTCTGATTGCGATTCTGGGTATTCTATATATTGTTCTGAGGTGTAGCCTGCTAAAGGGAGGGTCGGAATTTTAGGGTAGGTAAAGAGCTCTTCAAGCTTCAAAATGAAGAAGGAGCTTTCAAGCTCACCCGAGGCGGAGAGGGCGTACACTGTGTAATCCAGACCAGCTCATCCTTATTACATTGCTACTCTGTGATTGCTTAATATTCATACGCGTATGGATAGTGAGGTCAAGTTACCGGGAGAACGAATATACAGCAACACATGGGGGACGCCACCTTAAAGTAGCCCATTTGGGAACTATCTACTAAGAAAGCTAAGACACTGCAATGAATACTGGAAGGTCTTATTGAAAGTATATAGAACAGCAAAGCCTGGAACATTCCGATCGAAACGTGAGAAGCGCTTGCTCGTGTTGGGATGGTACAAAAAGGAGACATGATAAGCTCGAACGACCATACTTCAAATGAGGGAGTGTATAGAGGTTGAGAAATTGAATATTGTCCGCATAAAGCTTACCGAGCGCGATTGCTAGGTCTGCAAGAATACCCAGGGTATTATCTCTCAACAAGCTGATCGCTTTTGATTTCTGTTTGAGAGCTTGATCAATCGTGATCTAATCAGTAAACGTGCCAGAACCCCACAAGCTTAAACGATCCGCCACCGGCTCGAAATTTGCCTTTCGATTCGGAAAGCGAACCACGATGGCTCTTAGGGTACTGAGACAAGTCGAGTGTAGAAGCTGAATTACTGGAGAGTACACTTTGGCTTCTTGGGTTTGGTTTGACGGATTCCCCTGGCTATGAGACATAATAGGGTACTGTGCGTTCGCTCTCGGCTGGCTCGCCTGAGGCAGTGGCCCGCTTGGTACTGATTGTGGCCGCCGTACTATATCGAACGGATGATTCGGCTGCGATGTTGGCTCTGACGTCTCCAGGATCTGATCCGCTCCAGATAAACTAACATAATACCCCGGCGCAGGCGGTGCAATTGTCAAAAGCCCATCATTACAAACCTTCAAAGTATCCAAAAGATCGGTTAGTTGTCTTCCACTATCACGGGCAAACTCAATTCGCTTGATAATTTTCCTAGGAGTATTTTCCCATGCAGATGGTTTTCGGGAGTCTCGACGCCATAATTTTTAAAAAGCTGTTCGGACGCGGCCATGTGATTTGTCATGGGCTGAAGTATTGGAAGTAAAAAGTCTCTGGCATTGGTGGGAAGTTTTCCATCAGGGTTTCAGCGTCCTCTCGTGTTTCGACGCCCATACGCCGCTTCCATTCCGCGTATCTTGCTTTTTCTGTGATTAGGCAGACGTATAGCGCATTCGACATTGCTCAACATGAAACCTGGCATGACACTTTGCAGCTAAACGGCGCTACTGATGCGAGAGAAGATCAGCTCTGGGATCTTCAGCTGATTTCAGTACAACGTTGACGCCGCGATAGACGTTGTCAACGAACACCAGAAGGTTAACCACGGCAACGATAGCTGGCACAGGATCCATTTTCCTTCATAAGATGACCAGTATCAAAACGAAACGTGGAATCCAAAAAGACTGAAGAGGATGAGATGGGGTAAAAGAAAAGTGGAAAATAAATAGCAACTTGACCGTATGAGCTATTAGTACGCTGACAACACTACGTTTCCAAAACGGGCGCTCACCTGTGCAAGTACATAGCCCGCTCACGTGATCGATGTGCTGGAACAAGGCTGAAAGAAAGAAAGATGGTGGGTGTGTCCTATAGACACCAGGCTGCATAGATCTAGACTTGAGGCTGAAGATCGCCACCCTCATCCTCACCAAGTCACCCATCGTCTGGCAGGGGCTTGGCCTATCTTGAAGATTTTTAGCCGCCTTCTTTGGCTTTTACGTCCGAACGTAGGCATGTAATTTGTGACTTGTCGCAGCAAGGCTACAGAGAGGTCACAACTTTAGTACGCGTGGGGTTAGGCTGAATGATTGATCGGAAAGGGCTGGACCTCAAAGCTTTATGGATTCCAATAACGTGTGAAAATGTTCCACCTCGCTCTTTCATGACGTGTAAAATCTCGCTGTCGAAGTAGAAGCGACAACGCGGAAATGGCAGTCGAACCCATTAGCATCTCTCTTGCGGCCCTCGCAATACTAGATCCGGCGATCAAAGCTTGTCGAAAAGCTTACGGAGTCTATAGGCTCACCAAGAATTTCGGCGAGCATTATGTCGGAGTTCAGCATCGATTCGATGCAGAGAAAGCTCGATTGGAAGTGATAGTGGAGGCGCAATTGTCCTTTATTACCAATGGCAATCTCGTTAGCGATATCAAGAGGGAACTCGGGTATATGAGGAAGAACTTCTAGGCTTGTCATGATTGATTAGAAGTATTGGCAAGCATGAATGTAAGTTTACCTATCTGATTCTCCCCTTTTGGAGGTCTTCCAAGTGGAAGAAAAGCTGGCACTTGTGTGACACAGTTATCGAGGATTCGTCGATGTCAAGTTCCGAGACTTTGCATGGCAAAAGCCACGCCAAGAATGCTGATGCGAATTTTTTCAGAATCTGCATCTCAAAAAGTCTAAAGCATACCCAAGTGGAGGCTCCCTTCCGCCTACCAGCTCTACGGATCGCAGTGACCTAATTTCTGAAACCAGCAACCTCACAACACCTTCTCCGTTGCCACAAGCAGTAGAAGGAGAAGATATAACAGCAGAAGCCCAGATAGGCAAAGTCAAATGGGTTGCCAAGCAACGGATTGTCTTTCTCAATCATGTCGATGATTTGCGGACGAACAATACTTTCATCCAAAACGTTGCGGAGATGAAAGCACTGACCGCTATTCATGACCTTTTAGCCTATCAGTTTTCAAAGGAAAGATTCCAGACGATGTCTTGGCTGTAGAGGATTCTTTGCGGCGCCTTCATAGTGCTTTCGTCGCATCTAACAAAAGCACTTCAACACACAAACCTCTTGGCCTAAGCGTTTGGATACTCGAAGCAGCAGACTGCCTTCGAACTCGAAAACGGTTGCTGGTACAGCATAATTATCTCCAGTTTCGCGACGACTCCACTGTCTATCCTCTTCAATTCCCTGCCGAAGAAGAGACAGACCGCAAAATGGTGCTCGCAGAGAGACATTGCTTGCTTCGAAAATTCCACCAGATCTTCAATTTGTAACTGAAAACGACGTAAGCCTTCCTGCTGAGCTGTGCAATCTAGATCCAGGCGCGGACGAATCGTTCAGACCTATTGGCTGTATCGTTACTCCTGGCGTGTCATCCGACAAATACCAGCTAGTCCAGGATATCAGTATCTCTTAGGAAATTCAGATTACCCTCAATGATTTGATCCGAGATACCAAGAAATAGAGGAGTTACATCGATCTCGCATTACGACTGGCAATATCGTATGTGTATTTCACATCTTGGGGCACCTCTCACACCTAACCTCGGCTTTCTGACTACCGATATTACAACCCTGCTCAGGAAGACAAGAAGTTCCTTGGGCCGGAACATATCCTGATGCCTTACCTTGGCGTAGGCTTCGGAAGCAAGCCTCCTAAAAAAAGTACCATCGACATTGGCGGCTCTGCAAGCCAATCGCTCTTTCAAGACGAAGCTACGACTAGCCTCGGCCTTCTTCTTCACCAGATTGGATGCTGGGCGCTCATCAAAGAGGAAGATCTCACGAAAGCAAGCAACGTAGCCAAAGCGAACCGAAACGAGCTCCTTCTCGCAGCAGGTATGCCTTATACGCAAGTTGTTGGATTATGCCTTGAGTCGAAAGAAGTCGATCACGAACCCCCAGGCTAAGGCTCATAGGGTTTACAGAAAAGTCGTCGTACCATTGCAGAAGCTAGTGGATGAACTGAGATGGGTCTGATGGAAGAAGTCCAGTCCTCCACCCATTAAGCGCAGGAGATGCTCCAGTAGTCTAATATATCGAGTTATCCGACTGTGAGGGCTTCAAGTCGCCAATTGCCTAAATTGTCAAGTCGTTGTGCGATATCCCACACCACTCGATTCAAGGATGGTAAATTACCTTGGGTAAATCCAAGGTGGCGAAAGTCCTCATGTCCGAACCTCTTAGGTACGTCTTGCATGCGAACGTTTCGTGGGGCGCATGATGTATATTACATCAAGAGGTCAGGTAAGCGCCTTGAGGTGCAGAATCAAGATAAAGTTCTGAGGCTCATAGGCAAACCCGAGCTTGGCCGGTTAGCGACCCAGTCATGAAAAGCCAACGTGTTGTATGGCGGCTGATCGAAGGAGTAGTGTTCGATCAATGAGTCAAGATTAGGTTCTGAGGCTTCTTCTTGCACGACACCGTCAGCCTGTTGTACGGCGGATGAGCGAAAGCTTATTCAGAACTTTGCGCCCCCTTTGCAAGGTGGAATTGTTCGGTCAGTGGGTCGAGATTAGGTTCTGAGGCGTCTTCTTGCGCAACACCGTCAGTGTGGGAAGTAAGCCATCGGTACCCAGAGATTCAACTGCTGGGCCCTGCTGTGTGACCAACAACCAGGAGGCTTACTTTGACTCAAGTTGGTGATCTTAGTTAATGGAATCGTCACTTGATCGATGAATTCAATTTCTGCGAAGGTAGTATAACATTGTCAAGCTATTAGGTCTCAAATTATTAAGCTGTTAGGTCGTAACAGTATTTGCAACGCCCGAATTGTTGAAGTATGAATGATTTGTGGTAGACTCATTTAGACGGTGGTAGTATACGATTAAGGAATATTGGAACAGGACATCATGAAGTCCTTAATAACATAAAGAAAGGCCAGCTCTCAACGATGTGCTAGGAGATCCCCTAGACACCGGGTGTTTTGAAATCTGGGTATGCAGGCCAGTTGCCCAATTTACCAGGGTCGCCCCCAATGCGGACCCACTGGGAATTCGATGGAGTTGGGCCGTCAAGGACGAAAAGCTGGAACCAACCCGGTGGGGAAATGTTCGCGTTTGGCGGCGCCGTGATAGTGCAAGTATTCCCGGCGCAAGACACGGCCGGGAAGATGGTCTTCTGACCCATACTATTACCGTGCGTACTGGAGACGGCGCCGAGTAGCGAGACCTTCAAATTGGCAGTAGAGCCGGCGGTGACAGTAATCTGGTACTGCTGACCGTAGGCCCAATCCTTATTCGCGATTGTGTAAGACGGTCTTGCCAGGCCAGACAATAGGTATGGCGGTACAAACACCTCCACACGGTATTCTTCCGGGTTCTTACCGTCCTGCGGATCCGACCCAGAGACTAGAACTCGTCCGTCCTGGAGGAGTATGGCCTCTGAGTGATAGAGACGAGCCACTATTGTATTTGCCATGATAGACATGCGCTGATTTACTGGCTTTGAGGGATCATAGAGAACAGCACCAAGGTTAGGGTTGGTTGCAAGACCAAATCCAGCAACGCCTTGTTGTGCGCCATTACAGATAAGGTATGTGCCGTCTGGGAGCGCCGTTATCGATGGCATGACGCGCTGCGATGGCATACGCTCCAGTGTCCATTGTGGGTTTGCTGCATCTGGCTGGGTCGATACGCAGTTGTCAACTGCGATGGACGCGCCAGAATTCGACCCACCACAGATCAACACTGTCATCGGGTCTGTGTACGGGGCGCGCTGAGGCATTATCATCATCGTCCCTTCATAAGGGTAGGTTCGTCCGCTCAGGACATTGTTGACAGACCCAGGCATATTCGGAAGTGTTTTGATAGTTGCAAAACTATTGGCGTCGATGATTCTAGCCTCATTGTAGTAGCCAATAAATATTCCACCAGAGGGAAGAACTGCCAGGAAGGGATAAAGGTTGTTGGGATTAGTGCGTAGAAGGAAGTCCTCCGTAACAACCGGGCCAACTTTCGGAAGAAGTTCGAGTGATGGGACGGCGGGACCGTTAGACCCAGTTTCGCCTCCGACGATAAGGATAGATCCATTCGACATGATCATTGCAGATGGATACCACCGTCCGGCTTGAAGCGAGAGCTCATTGACATTTTCCTGCCAATCGTTTACACCTGGAACGCCAGGGGATCCATCGGGCCAGTATATCCTTATTCCAAACGTTGAAGGCCCAGACCATCCTCCGATGTTGATTTGTCTTCCGACCTTGTCTGGGAGCACCAAGCCCGCCGAACAGAACACATCGGTCTTGACATGCATAGGCCTCCAGGCCGCCTGAACGTTATTTATCTGCGAAAGATCAAGTTCATATGCACCCGTTGAATTGGGTGCTCCGGTTCCATATTTCTCAACGAAAGTCACCTTGCCGTTGATGCCGTTCGTTGTAATGAGCGGTACAACAACGCCACCGATTAAGTACTGATATTGGCCAGCGCTGCCGCCTGTAGGGCGGGCCCAGACTTGGAGGGGTGTGCCTGTCCAAGTATAGTATGATATTCTATTTCCGCCACCGCAAAGATAATTTGAATCGCCGCTGCAAGCGACATTACAGTCAGAATCAGGGTGGATTGTTGAGCCGGCATTTGTAACGTCAACGGGGTCACCGCAGTCTGTCCCGCAACATCAGCACCTGCGATCCGCAGAGAAGATCGGTAGGAGAACATATTTTGGCCGAACGAGGACGAAAGCAGGGGCAAAATAAGAAAAGTCAGAGAAGCAATCGTTATACGTACAGCATTCCTGGCCGTACTCCATGCCACCAGCCCCAAATCCGAAATTCGAACACTGGGTGAGACAACTGGTAGCGGTATTGGTGTTCGTGTTGATGATTTGATATTTGAATACCCTGTTAGGAGAACCTTCACTGTTTTTTTCGGTTAGCTCGGGAAAGCAGGACCTGACCATGAATCAGTAAACTCACTTGATACAGCCTTGGTATGTCCATGAGCCTGGCAAGCCCGTTTTTTGAGGACCGGGAGGCCCTCGGGTTTGGAGTGCACCGCTAGCATAGATGTTCATCCTGTTTCCCCCGCCACACTGTTCTGCTGAATTGCCGCCACACACAGTGTTACATTCTGTCTGGGCCGTGGCGGGTTTCCCTCCATTAACGATGGCATTATCGCAGAAGCACTGCACGCCATACTCCATACCTGCAACCGTATTTTTTTTGCCGGAACAGATTGCAATACATGATTCGACAGTCATGGCCTGGTTATCCGGAGCTTGATAGGATAGAATGCGACCGCTGACGTTGTCGACATAGCATCCGTCGGATGTCCAGCCGCTCGGAAGGACGGGGGCCGCATGGCCACTTCTGAAGAGGGTTAACAGGCCAAGTAGAGATATCGAAGCAAGGTGCCCTAGGATTGGAGACATCTTGCGATTGGTACACGAGTAACAAGTGATTAGGGCTCCAACAAAAGACGAGTAGTTCCTGGACAATGGGGGATGATAGAGGTACTTATAAGCAAAGACCTTTGCCAGATTCAGATGATACCTTTCCGTAGAATAACGAGGGACTGGAGTCTCCTAGAATCGGTGTAACATCAACTGTACATACAGCCCGCAGTCCGTATCCTCGTGGCATCCCTCGCCAGAAAAGAGGGCTGGAAACTCATGCATCCTTTAGGCTTAGGAGCGGTGAGTTGGCGAGACCCACCACCACCAACAAGGAGGATGTCCTATCTGTCCTGTGCCGTCGCAGCATTCGTATTCGACCCCCAATCGCTTGGTAGGGACGGTCCAGAAATCGCGCATGGCTAAGGAGCCGAGGGAGCAAGGTCAGCCGCTTCGTGTTCGGCAAAAAGCTGCAAACATCCAATGGCCGGCGAAATAACATGTTAGCAGATGACAACAATGGGAAGCCTCAAGCTTACGGAGTACAGCTGCCTGCATCCGATGTTATCCTTGGGGGATCGGGATGTTCGTGAGTAATCCAGCAGTGTGTGGAGTTTCGTCAATAATGTGGGGTGCGGGGGTTTGCCTGCGTTTACTTTAGGGATTCGACTTTGATTTGTTCTATACCGGTAAGTTTCATCGTTTCCGATCAGGCTAATGTAAAGTAATCATGCATACCTCCGTACACGCACCAGGTACTTTACTACTTATCCACGGGGCAATCCGACTTACTAAGGACTGCATGAGGCCACATGGAGGTTCATGAGGCTGCTGATTAACAAATGGCCACGAACCGGTGAACTCCTCTCTCCGTCGACCGTTCTTGGCAGTGGATAGAGTAGAGCTTGCAGTACTGCAGACTCTGTTGGATATCGATGATCTTGTGATTATGCGCTGTAGTGCTGTAATGCTGTAATGCTGTATTCATGTCCAGATAGCGCCAGTGAAAAGATAGGTCGACAACGGCATCCTGCCATTTGCGCTGCTAGACTGAGGGTAAAGTCCTAATTTACCGAGACCACGGAAATTGAGCGGACGGGATTCCCGAAGAAAGTTAGCGGGTTAGCTTGCAGCTGCACGCAATGATCGCCGCCGAAGCAAATCCTGGTGGGGATCAGTGGCAAGGCTGGTGGGGGTCCAGTCCGAGTAAACAATGGCGACGGTCACCCCGTGTCAGGCTGATCCAGCTGACACCCGCCCCCCAGATAGATACACACGCCAACTGTAGTAAGGTAGTAGTATATTCCATAGTGTCTAGTCATATTACTACCGTAGGTATTATACCACAAGTAAGCCGGCCAGAGGGTGTGCGAACACCCGATCAGTGCAAACATTCGAGTCTGGTCGACTCAGATATACCTCTTGAACAGCCGCGGAGTCCGTTCAAAAGCTCCAACCGTTTTGTTGAGTTGGGACTAGTATTGCACAAGACCAAAAGGCTGATAAAACCCTGATCGCGTGATATCAAAAGGTGTGCTCTGCTGCTTTCATTATCGTTCGCATCCCTTCAAAGACTGTTCGAATGGCTACTGAGCAAGTTGGCATCCATCACCGACTACCTGGTGGTGTAGTAAAATAACCAATGCCTCGCGGCGACCAAGCACAAGATCCCCCTTCGGAAACTGTAATTGTTCATGTCATCGAAGGTGGAATGACCAGTGCACATTAATTTGCCAGATAAGATCTTGCCAAGCTGAACCACATTGCCAGAAGAATCGAGAGATCATACACCAATGACAAAGTTTGAAAGTGCATTTCCAAGCGGGCAACACATGAAGGTGATCTCGGGCGTGCAGAATTCTTCAAACCTCGCGGAGGAATGGGAGGAAAAGCAATGCATCTCGAACATCTCGCATCTGCAAGGTCCCACAACTTCGGGTGTCGTGACATCCATTACTCTAAGACGTAGTCACCAGGGCCTGCCTCAGGAGGCGCCCTTGAAGTCTCTCGGAATTGGGGATTTATTTGGGGTTCATGTGTTCCTCGACCTCAGTTTCTCTGACAGATTGAGCGCAGGGAGGAAGGAATACGCCAAGCATTCTATGTCCATATTTAAGGTATTGGAGGAAAGGGTACTTTCCATCTCATGCGTGTACCATACCAACAGCGAACTTTAGCATACCTAGAGCTATTAACGAGCCAGTTCATCTAGTCTATTGCAGTTTGCTCTTGATTCGTTCTTCCGATACCTTTGAGGCCCTTGGACCTTGGTAGGTTTCTGAACTGTACGTTGTAATCGTGTTACAATACAGCATGAGGTAGATGAACATCAGTTTCATTAAATACAGATTAACATCATTTCAGGAAGGTCCCTCTTTCGAGTCGGTTCTTAGTTTCCGGCCGTACCACAAGCGCTCTCCTCAATCACCTTACTGTGGTAGGTAGATAAGGTAATTGCTAGGCACAACATCACAGATCGTAAGATAATTTCTTGCAATATCAATAGAGCAACTAAACACTTGAGGGAGGTGACAGGGAGTACTTGATTCATAGTAAGTTCGATTCATAATGGCGCTACTACAATGTTGTAGTGGTTTCGTTTCTTTTCTAGAGGACGACTTGCAGCATCGGATAGAGTATCTCGAGTAAGGTAGCTCGAACTGATCACTTCTCGAATCTTGGTGAGAACCGCTTGTGATACGGTCGGAAACATTTTTAGCAAATTACAGGTTTTAAAAACATGATTCACTTTGAAAGCTGTATACACATTTACTGTATACAGTACATGTATAATTCCCATGTTGAATTACATTGTTGATATTGTTGAACATCAGATTATAGGATTCGTTCTGTTGGGATTCTAATGCAACATACAGCTATGATTTAACGTCATGTTGACAAGATGCTAGCATAATGGTACAAAGCACCTGTAGGCAGGGGCTTCCTCGCCAGGTTGTTCATTGTATCAATAGATCAGCTTTCTCTCCAATCGTTGTTTGGGGTAGATTGGGGTCCTCAAATTGCCTCCCCCCATCTTTATCCGAATGTCTTCACGTTTTGTCTTACCAAGTTACCATAGCTTAATAAGGACCTCTGCAATGATCAACATTGACATCTTGAAGGAGTATCTAATACCATTCTTGTAATGTCTTGGCTAGATTCAAAGAGCCTTGTTTTGGCAGCTAGTAGGCCGGGCGCTATGTCACCCGACTAAATAGGCAACAGTTCCAACGATGAACAGCCAGGTGGTAACTGTGAGAATAGGCAGACGTACTGTTTATGTTCGTCTTGTGCGTGTGGGTTGATCAATCAGAATCAAGCAGTATTGATTTCAGCTCCACGTAGTGCACTGAAGGCTTCAATTTCTGGGTACCGAATTTCACTACCCTATTTCGGAGTCGTATGTCATGGCGTACCATTATACCTTGGCAGTCTCTGCGGTTGTGTCTACCTTGATCTATTATGTCTACATCAAAACTCTACGCTACCGTGTAGTTTCTGCATTCTGTAGGCAACATGGCTGTCTCAAACCTCCGGCTACTGCAGACTCTGGTTACATTGGATATCGACTGTTGATGGCCATTAGAGCGAAATACAAAGCCAAGAAATTGCTCGAGGAGCAAACGAGCAGATATGCTGAGCTTGGCAATACCTGGACGGCCTCAGCGCTGGGTAGCTCTTTTATTATGACGATCGAGCCCGAGAACATCAAGACTATTCTTGCCAGCAAGTTCGATGATTTTGGGCTTGGCGGGCGTCCGCAAAATTTCTCGCCACTACTCACTGGAGGGATATTTGTGACTGACGGTGAGCCATGGAAGCATTCTAGAGCTCTGGTGCGGCCAGCTTTCACCAGGAACCAAGTCGCAGATCTGGAGTCATTTGAAACTCATACGCAGGAATTGATTGCAAAGATACCGAAAGACGGGAGCACAATTGACCTGGGGCCTCTTTTCTACCGTCTTACGCTTGATCAAGCATCCGAGTTCCTTTTGGGGGAATCAGTAAACTCGCAAAACGGCGGGGAAGACTCTCCGCAAACGCGCCTTGGTGTTGCGTTCGACTATGCCGTTGGTGCCCTTGGTCAAACAGGTACTTCTGGTATCATGTCCTACCTTTGGCCAAACAGGCGCTTTTTCAGAGACTGCAAGACCGTTCATGATTTCGTTGGAGGTTTTGTGCAGAAAGCGCGTTCCCGCCAGGCTTCCCCCTCTAAGAACGAGAAAGATTTGCAAAACAAGGATAACCTCAAACCTGGTCGCTACGTCTTCGTTGATGAATTGGCAAAAGTAACGGACGATCCAAGGCAGATCACGGATGAATTACTGAGCATCCTGCTTGCGGGTAGAGACACCACGGCAAGTATGCTAACAAGTGCCTTCAACATCCTGGGAAAACGGCCTGATATCTTTGCCAAACTCAAGGCTGAGGCGGATCAATTGGGAGGTGAACCACCAAATTATGAGACGCTGAGAAATATGAAATACCTCAGGTACTTCCTCAACGAGAGTACGGTCGCCTTCCACCCTTTTTATATAATACACTGACAACGAACAAAGCGCTCCGTCTCTACCCTGCCATCCCGGGAAATGCCCGAGAAGCAACCCGAGACACCTACCTTCCCCTCGGCGGTGGCCCTGACGGCAAATCCCCCGTCTTTGTCGGCAAGGGCCAGGAGGTGGACTACACAGTCTACGCCATGCACCGCCTAAACCCAATCTACGGCCCTGATGCTCAAGACTTCAGACCAGAGCGTTGGGAGAGTTTGCGAGTGGGTTGGGAGTATCTGCCCTTTAATGGAGGGTAAGTAACTATTCAAACCCCGATTCTGCGTAATCACGTGTGTTTAAGGCTGATATTGTTCGTAGGCCCCGAATTTGCGTAGGTCAACAGTTCGCGCTAACTGAGTTTGGGTACACGGTTGTGAGACTCGTGCAGACGTTCACGGAAATTGAAAGCAGAGACCCCGAGCCCTGGATGGAGAAAATTACACTTACTGTCACGAGTGCGAACGGGGCTAAGGTGGCGTGTACGCAATGAGTGATTAGATCCCAGCTCTTCCGTTCGGAAATGTTCATTGATAGGCTCCACTGGTTCAAATCCTCAAGCTCGACTCCAGGGCTCAAGATTTGTCAGCGTACTTGCATCTGGAGTATTGTACAATAGCGACCTCACTCCGCCGATGATATCCACCAAGTAACCCCTCATATAGAACTACTCTATATACTCTCAAACCACAACCACGGTCCCTAGCCAAAAACCTCACAACACGTCAAGCCCGGTGGGGTTATCCCAAAAAACCAACCAGCGTATTACAACCACGAACATCTAGCGCACCAATCAGATCTAAAATTCTTCCATCCTGTCCTCGAACGAATACACCAAACAACCACCCTCAGCATTTCCGCAAGAAATCCAAAAAAAAAACCCTCACCCATTTAGAAAACCCCCCTTCCCCCGCCCCACATAACACCCTCCATCACCACTTTCCCGCTCCAAAAAAACCCCCCCTTCCCCGCGCTACCTTCCCATCGCCCCCCTTTCCAGAAACCCTCAGCTCTCCCTCTCTCTCTCTCTCCCTCTCTCTCT
>JAABUR0100001520.1_pt1 | contig 41230 bp, 40 predicted proteins | sample 5560091 | NCBI WGS metagenome assembly JAABUR01 (sample SAMN10711879, study PRJNA513375) | rock metagenome | isolation source: Antarctica rocks | place: Antarctica: Victoria Land, University Valley sud | reverse complement strand
TCGGATCTCCGCCCAGTCCTCCACCGAAAGCACTCGCTCCCTCCCCGGCTCGACTCGAGCCAGGGTCCCGGGAGGGGGTCAACTTTGCGGTGCCGTCAGGGGGTCAGTTTTCACGTGCCGTCGACACTACCAGGGCAGGAATCCCGAGTACGAGTGGCGCGTCGATCGTGACCACGACGGCATCGACTGTGAACGTTTGGTTGGACCGTGGGGCCAATCTCCTGCAAGAGCCTCCGACTCGGCAGGGCTCCCGACTCAACCTGTAAGTCCGGGATTACCGCGTCCAAGAAGCTCGGGCGCCCCGACGCTCAACTCCGTGGGCGCGGTGCCGTCCGACTGGGCAAGGGCTGGATCTGGTGCTTCTAGCCGTTCCCACCAACGCGAGGCCTCTGCGGTCCAATCGTGGAGCCGGCAGGAGAGGCGCCGCGCCAGTCCGGCCAATTCGGCGGCATCACTCAGTCAACGCGGAACCTTGATGCGGCGTCTCACCAATTCTCTACCCTCAGCACCGGGACCGGTGATCGCCTGCTGCGGCGTTAGGAACGCCACGTAAGCCCGACAGTCCGGGGGTCGAACGTTCGAGCGCCTCGTCCGGGTGGCGTGAGAGTGACCTCAACCAGGAAACTGACGATCGAGCGCAATCGGTCGAGGTCGTCGAGGTACATCGCCTTCACCTGGAAGCTGACGTCGTCAGCGGTGACGATGCTGGTCAGGACCGAGGTTTGTGCGACCCGCGCTAGATCACCTGTGATCTTGTCGAGGCGGCGGTGCAGCCTCTCGCTACCGGCCCGGAGCTGCCGTCGGTCGATCTCATTCGCGGCATACGCTTCGGCCAGTCCGTCGAGCCTGGCACGGAGGTCCGCGTCTTCATCGCGGAGCGCGCGTGCCTCATCGGCTCGTTCCGGGGGGGCCAGCAGGTCGACAGCGTCCGGCTGGGCCAGACGTGCGGCCACCAACTGAAGGATCATGTCGTCGACCGGGTCTGCCTTGGTGTTGACGTGCCGGCGAGACTCGCAGCGGTACAGGGCGCCCTTGCCCTTCTCGGTGACGCCGAACAGCCGGCCGCCGCAGACGTTGCAGTGGGCAAGGCCGGACAACAGGTAGCGGCGTGGCGGGCCGGCCTTGTACCGGGCGGGGTCGGAAAGCACGGCACGGACACCGTGAAACGTGTCCTCGTCGAGGATGGGGGGCCACTTGCCCTTGCCAATGACCTCGCCGCGGTGGACAACCAGGCCGGCGTACCGCGGATTAGCGAGCATGCGGCGCAGCTCGGTCGGCCGCCATGGTCCACCTGAGGTCGTGGTGAGGGAACGAGCGTTTAGGCCTGCCACGATGCCCCGAACGCTCGAGCCGGCGAGCAAGGCGTCGGCGGCCTTGCGGACCTCAGCGGCTTCGACCTCGACCGTGGCCATCCGGTCGCGGCTGTAGCCGAACGGTCGACGTCCACCGCCCGGCCGCCCCGCCTCGGCCCGTTGTAGGTTGGCGCGGCATTGCCGAGTGGACTTGCGCTCGACCTCGGCGCGAGCCACTGCACCCTTGATTCTGGCGAACATCCGCCCGTTGTCAGTGGCGAGGTCGACGTCCCCGCCGACGCTGGCCAGGGCGACGTGGTGTCGGTCGGCGATGTCAATGAACTGCTCTACCTCGATCGGCCGGCGGGTGAGCCGGTCTAGGTCCCAGACAATGACCGCGTTGATCCGGCCAGCCTCGACGTCGGCGAGCATCCGCTGGTATGCCGGCCGACTCTTGCCGGTCGATGCGCTCTTGTCGTTGTCCTCGTAGAGCTCAGTGATTTGCCAACCGAGAGCGGCCGCCTTTGCGGTGCAGTCCGCGGCCTGCCGCTTCACGCCGAGCCGGGCGCCGGTCGGGTCGGAGGAGATGCGGACGTACAGGCCAGCGTGGCGCGAAGTCGTCATGGCCCTCACACTAGCGTACCAATCGTGGGTTCTACCTGCGCATTCCGCTGCCCGATGTGGTGGCCATGCAGACCCGTCAGACCAACCTCGAAGGCACCGGCGAGGTTCGATTGCGCCGGCTGGTCAAGGAGGCCCTCCGGATGCGACCCGACCGGATACTGGTCGGGGAGGTCCGTCAGGAGGAGTGCCTCGACCTGCTGATCGCGCTCAACTCCGGCCTGCCCGGCATGTGTTCGATCCACGCGAACTCCGCCCGCGAAGCGATCACAAAGATGTGCACCCTGCCACTGCTGGCCGGTGAGAACGTCGGGCACGCATTCGTCGTACCGACGGTGGCGGCCAGCGTGGACCTCGTCGTCCATATCGCGACCGACCGGCACGGTCACCGGCGCATCCGCGAGATCGTCGCCGTACCCGGGCGAGTGGAGGGCGACGTCATCGAGGTCGCGGACATCTTCACGACGCGGGGTGACCGGCTGGTGCGCGCGGACGGCTATCCACCGCACATCGAGCGGTACGAGGCAGCCGGGCACGATCTTCGAGCACTGCTCGGGCAAGCCATCGGCGCGGAGCCGGACCGAGCGTTGCGAGCCGGCTGATGGGCGCCGTGCTGGGACTGCTGCTCGGCCTCGGCCTGTTCCTCATCTGGCGCTCGGGGCCACGCCGCCCCCCTCGGCGCATGACCACTAGCCCGAGCTGGCATGAGCGGACCGCCGAGCTCCTGACGCAGGCAGGCATCGAGGCGGTCACGCCCGGGCAGCTGGCCGCCGCCTCAGCGGCGCTGTCGGTGACCACCTTCCTATTGGTGCTCGCGGTGTCGCTTTCGGCGACGATCGCGCTGGCCTTTGCGTCATTCACCTCGCTGACGCCGATATCGCTGGTCCGGTGGCGGCAACGGCAGCGAGCTGCCGAGCTCCGGGAGCTCTGGCCGGAGGTGGCTGACAACCTTGCCTCCGGCGTACGCGCTGGTTTGTCGCTGCCCGAGGCGCTGACGCAGATCGGCGTCCGGGGACCCGAGCCGCTGCGCCGGCCGTTCCAGCGCTTCGGCGAGGACTACCGTGCCACCGGCCGTTTCAACGATTGCCTCGACCGACTCAAGAGCTACCTGGCCGATCCAGTGGGTGACCGGATCGTGGAATCGCTGCGGATGGCGCGTGAGGTGGGCGGGACCGACCTCGGCAGGTTGCTGCGGACGCTATCGGCGTTCCTTCGCGAGGACGCCCGCACCCGCGCCGAGCTGGAGACCCGCCAGGGTTGGACCGTCAACGCCGCCCGGCTGGCGGTCGCCGCGCCCTGGTTGCTGCTGGCCCTGCTTGCGCTGCGGCCGGAGGCGGTCCGCGCCTACAACACCGCCAGCGGCGGCCTGGTCCTGCTGATCGGTGGCGGGCTGTCGATTGTCGCCTATCGGGTGATGAAGCGCATCGCCCGGCTGCCGGTGGAGGGGCGGGTGCTGCGGTGAGCGCGGCGGCCGGGGCTGCGCTTGGCGCCCTCGGCGGCGGCGGTGCGTGGATGGCCGTTCGCGGGCTGCCGTGGTTGCGCCGTCCCACCCTCGACGACCGGCTGGCGCCCTACCTACGGGACGCTCCACGTCCGTCCCGACTCCTCCTCGAGCAGCGGGCGCTGACCCCGTTCCCGACACTCGAGCGCCTGCTGCGGCCGGCGCTCGGAGATCTCACCCGGTTCCTGGACCGGGCATTGGGCGGCATCGCTTCGGCCCGCCGCCGGCTCGACGCGGCTGGCCGCGGCATGACACTGGAGGAGTTCCGGGCCGAGCAGATCGTATGGGGCGGGTTCGGGCTGCTGGCCGGTCTCGGCTTCGCGCTGCTCAGCCTGGCCCGTGGCTCAGACACCCCGCCGCTCGCCCTGCTCGTCTTCACCCTGCTGCTTGCCGTTGGCGGCGTGCTGGCCCGTGACCGTTGGCTGTCCCGCGAAGTTGCCCGCCGCGAGGAACGGATGATGGCGGAGTTCCCCACAGTCGCCGAGCTGCTGGCGCTTGCGGTCGCGGCCGGCGAGGGGCCGGCCGGCGCCCTGGAGCGGCTCAGCCGGATCAGCCAGGGCGAGCTGTCCCGCGAGCTGGCCCGGGCCCTGGCCGACGCCCGGTCCGGCGCCACCTTGGTGGCCTCTCTCGAGGGCATCGCTTCGCGTACGTCGTTGCCGGCCCTGGCCCGTTTCGTCGACGGGGTGGCGATCGCGGTCGAGCGCGGCACCCCGCTGGCCGAGGTGCTGCGCGCGCAGGCGGTCGACGTACGGGAGGCCGGCCGGCGTGCATTGCTCGAGGCGGGCGGCCGCAAGGAGATCGCCATGATGGTCCCCGTGATCTTCCTCGTGCTGCCGGTGACCGTCCTGTTCGCGCTGTTCCCGAGTTTCTACGGCTTCACCGTCAACTCACCGTGACCGGGAACGACCCGGCCGAGTGCGAAGGAGATCGGACATGCTGGAGCTCATGCTGCGGCTCTACCTGCGGCTCACAACCGATGACGGCGAGCGGGGCGATGTACCAGGCTGGGTCCTCATCACGCTGATGACCGCCGGTCTGGTGATGGCGATCTGGGCGATCGCCGGACCGCGGCTGGGGGAGATCCTCACCGACGCCTTGTCCAACGTCAGCGGCCCCTGACCCCAAGAGCGCTGCTCCGAATGGACCGGGCGGCTCGTGACCGGGGCTCCGCCTCGGTCGAGTTCGTCTTGGTCGGGATCCTGCTGACCACGCTGTTCCTAGCGCTGCTGCAGCTGGGTCTCGACCTGCACATCCGCAACGTCCTGATCGCCAGTGCTTCCGAGGGCGCCCGCTACGGCGCCAACGCCGACCGGGCCCCGGAAGATGGCGCCGCTCACGCCCGCGAGCTCATCCGGGCGGCGCTGTCGGACCGGTTCGCGAGCGACGTATCGGCCGATGTCCAAACGACCGGCGGTACCGAGATCGTGGTGGTGACGGTGCGCGCGCCGTTTCCACTCGTCGCACTTCTCGGTCCGGCGCGGTCGCTGGTGGCTAGCGGACATGCCCTCCGGGAGGGCCAGTGAGGGACACCTGCCCCGGCGGTGACCGCCCGGGCCGCCACCGGGCGGCGACGCGATCTTCCGGTTTGTGGAGCGCTGTCGGCGCCCTAGCGCATAGTTCGCTCCACAAACGCCCCGCGGATCGAGATGCCCCGGATGACGGGCACGGCGAGCGTGGGGCGGCGATGGTGGAGTTCACCTTTCTCGCCGTTCTCCTGCTCGTCCCCCTGGCCTACGTCGTGGTTGGGGCCTTCACCGTGCAGAAGGCCGCCTTCGCCGTTACGGCGGCGACCCGCGAGGCCGGTCGGGCCTTTGTCACCGCCGACAGCGCCGCGACCGCCGACGCACGGGCACACGCCGCGGCCGCTCTCGCCATGCGCGACCAGGGCCTGAGCCTCCCCGACGGTGCGTTGAAAATCACCTGCGGCGACCCCGAGTGCCTCCTCCCAGGCCATGCCGTCACGGTCGAGCTCGACTACGCCGTCGCACTACCGCTGGTGCCGCACGCTCTGGGCGGCCGCCCGCTGGCCGCCATCCGGGTGCACGGTCACCACGTGGAGGTCGTCGACCGGTTCCGGGCGGTGCCGTGAGGGTCCGCGATGACGACGGCCAGGTCACACTACTGATCATCGTCTACACGCTGGTCGCGGCTGCCATGGTGATTGTTGCGGTGGACGCGTCCGCCTTCTTCCTCGCCCAGCGCGGCCTCTCCGCTGTGGCCGACGGAGCAGCGGTCTCGGCGGCGCAGGCGCTCGACGTCGACGCCCTGTACGCCGGCAGGGCGGGTGCCGACCTGCCGCTGGACGAAGCCGGCGTACGGGCGGCGGTGGCGAGCTACCTGGCGGACCGCGAGCTGGGGGCGACGTACCCGACGCTGCAGGTCGCCGAGGCCGGCACCGACGGTGAGACCGTCACGGTCACCCTCACCTACGACAAGAAGCTGCCATTCCTCCCCATGGTTTCCGCCCTTACGAGCGCCTTTCCGGGGGGCACGGTTCGCGTCGAGGTGACGGCGCGAGCCCGCTCACCGTTCCGGTGAAGTCGCCGCTGCCCCCGGTCGCCGGTCTGGCTCGGTGCGGACAGCGACCCACCGGTCACCTGGCCGGGACCGCTGACGCCGTCACCAGGGCAGCGCGCTCCCACACGCGGTGCATGCCGACGCTCGCGACCAGCTCGTCGGCGAACGACACGTCGGCCTGCTCGCTTCGCAGCACCCCGGGCGCAGCAGTGTCGATGCCCGCGGCCGTTAGCACCGACTCTCCGTCACCCCAGGCGCCGAGCGTCTTGCAGTGTCGGAAGGTTTCCTGCAGCAGCACGGTGAGCCTGATGTCCTGCAGGTCGGGAACGCCGGCGGCGACGACGACGGCGTCGTACTCGATCGACCGAGTGCTCAACAGCGTGCGTTCGACGGGCACCCTGCTGGCGCCCGAGCCGAGCACCCCGCCGACGGGAGCGATGACCCGTAGGACGGCGCCCTTCGCTTCGAGGGACCTTCGCAGCGTGGCCACCCCGGCCAGGTCCGCCGCGGGCCCGGTCACGACCCCGACGACTCGGCCGGCAATCGGCCCCGGCGTGGTGACCATCTGGCTGAGCGCCGCGGACGGCATGACGTCGACCGCCGGCTGTCCCTCCGGAGCCGGCAGGCCGAGGCCTGCTGCCACCTGCGCGCAGAGATCCGCATCGATCTTCGCCAGGTTGACCAGCATCCGCTCCTTGACCGATTGCTCGTAGCACTTGCCGAGCTCGAACGCGTAAGCCTCGACGATGTGGGTCTTCTCGACCGGGCTCATGCTGGCCCAGAACATCGTCGCTTGGGAGAAGTGATCCTCGAAGGAGACCGGCTTCGCCCGGACCTTCTCGCCGTTCACGGCGGTGGGGAGGGTCACATAACCGCCGTCGTCGTCGTCGGCCGGCAACGGACGACAGTCGTCGAGCCCGTTGGGCAGGTACGGCGTCACGCCCTGGTGCACGGCCGTCTGGTGCATGCCGTCGCGCAGGTTGTCGTTCACCGGGGCGTGCGGCCGGTTGATCGGCAGCTGCGGGAAGTTGGGGCCGCCGAGGCGGCTCAGCTGGGTGTCTAGGTAGGAGAACATCCGGGCCGCCATCAGCGGGTCGTTCGTGACCTGAATGCCGGGTACGAGGTTCGCCGTGCAAAAGGCGACCTGCTCGGTCTCCGCGAAGTAGTTGGTGGGGTTGCGGTCGAGCGTGAGCTTGCCGACAAGCTGCACCGACGCCTGCTCCTCTGGCACGAGCTTGGTCGGGTCGAGCAGGTCGATGCCCTCGAACGTCTCGTCTTCCGTGTCGGGCATCAGCTGTAGGCCGAGCTCGTATTCGAGGGGTGCGCCGGCCTCGATCCCGTCGGCCATGTCACGGCGGTGGAAGTCGGGGTCGGTGCCCGCGGCCAGCTGCGCTTCCTCCCACATAAGCGAGTGCACCCCGGCGACCGGCTTCCAGTGAAACTTCACGAGCGAGGTCCCGCCGTCGGCGTTGACCAGCCGGAACGTGTGGATGCCGAAGCCCTCCATGGTCCGGAAGGACCGCGGGATGCCGCGATCCGACATCGCCCAGATCACCTGGTGCATCGACTCGGTGTGCAGGGACACGAAATCCCAGAACGTGTCGTGCGCGGTCTGCGCCTGCGGGATCTCCCGGTCGGGATGCGGCTTGGCCGCGTGGATGAGGTCGGGGAACTTGATGCCGTCCTGAATGAAGAAGATCGGCATGTTGTTGCCGACGAGGTCGAAGTTGCCCTCGTCGGTGTAGAACTTGACCGCGAAGCCGCGGACGTCGCGGGTGGTGTCGGCGGCCCCCCTGGAGCCGAGCACGGTCGAGAAGCGCACGAAGACCGGCGTCTCGCGGCCCTTATCGGCGAGGAAACCCGCCTTCGTCGCAGCCGCCGCGTTGCCGTACGCGCGGAACGTGCCATGCGCCGCGGCGCCACGGGCGTGCACGACGCGCTCCGGGATCCGTTCATGATCGAAGTGCGTGATCTTCTCGCGGAGGTGGAAGTCCTCCAGCAGTGTGGGACCCCGCCGGCCCGCCTTGAGCGAGTGGTCGGTGTCCGGCAGCCGAACCCCTTGAGCCGTGGTGAGGTGCTCCCCACCCTGCCCGCGTGGGTCCGACGGCGGCATCGGCGATGGCTGCTTGATGCCGGTGGGGCTGTCCGAATCGGGGGCGGACTGGTCGGGCTTGCGCTTCGGGGGCACGGGAGCTTCCTTCGCTGGAGATGGATGACGCCGGCGGCGTACCCCACACATCGGGTCGCAAGCCGCCGGCTCAGCACATCGACGCAGCGTGGTCTTCGGGCGGTCTGGGATCGTCGAGACTGGACCTGGATGGCATCGCACCACTCCGTGCCTGGTCGCGCGGCCCGAGGGCAGCGACCCCTCCTGGGTCGGCCGCTCAGAGCAAGATGGAGCGGCTGCATGGCACGACCCCCAGCTCGCTGGCCAGCGGGACCTGCCCGCCACCATCGCGGCGGCCCAGCAGCTGCGTTCCGCTGGGCTTCGCGGCCACCGCCGAGGCCACGCAGACCTCCTGTACCGGCTGCAAAGCTGCGGGTCGCTGCTGACCGTTTGCGGCTCAGGCGGAACGACGGGCGGCGGCCGTTCGACCGGCTGGGCTCCCACCCACAGTCGTGAGCAGAGCGACGGTCGCGGCAACCGAGCAGGCAATGGCGACCAGATGGACCGCCAGGCCGAAACCAAAGAACATCGTTACGCCGACCGCGAGAAGTGCACCGCCCTCGACAAGCAACAGCGGCTGCCATGCCCGGCGCAGCGCAATCAGCAGGAGTCCGGCCGGGACCAGTAGGCAATCTGGCTGACCATGCCGAGGTCGCGGACGCCGCGCGCCGCGCCGGTGGAACCGGGCACGCTCGACACGACGGCCGGGAGGAACATCGCCGCGCAGTGGAACCCCAGGGCAAGAAGCGCGACAACCGTTCCAGCCAGCTCGAGGCGACTCAGTCGGAGCACTCGACGGCGCAGCAGCGGTCCGCCCTGTATGACCCGCGCCGCCCCGCCGGCCAGGGCCAACCCGAACAGCGAACCCCAATACGCCGCCGTCGGCACCCAGGAATTGTACGTCGACCGCCAAGGCGGCAGTCGCCCGGATGCGGCCGGAACGACGGTCCCGCCGCCGCAAGCCCGTTGCCCGGCGGGCGGTTATCGATCAGGCGGCGCAGGGCCGGGGGCACGGTTCGCGTCGAGGTAACGGCGCGAGCCCGCTTGCCGTTCCAGTGATGTGTCCGCCCCACTGACCGGACTCAGGCAATAGCTGCCCGGTTCGCGAGTTCTGCTGCCCGCCGGGCGATCCGGGCCCAGGCGAAACGCAGTTCGCTGTCCCATTCAGCCCGCCGGAGCATGGGCAATTCTTGGGCCGACAGGGGCCATGGGCCACCATGCTTCGACTCGATGAAAGCGCAGAGTACGTCGATGGCGTCGACTCCCGACATCGCCACGATGTCAACCAGGTCGCCGAACGAGTTGACCTCGAGAACCGCGGGCCCGGCACTGAGCGGCATGACGTCGACCACGCCGAAATCCAGCCCCAGGGCAAGCACGCTTTCCACCGCGGCGCTCGCTTCGGCCGCGCTCAGGGTCGCGGGTCGAGGATGCGCACCCTGGCTGAGGTTGGAGCGCCACTCACCACATCGGGCGACCCGCTCCATGGCCGCAACCGCGTGCCCGCCAATCACGAGCACCCGCTTGTCATGACCCATCGACTCGGCGATGAACTCCTGCACGAGCAGGGGCGTCCACCCCACCGGGTCTTGACCGGACACTCGGCGTAGGCGGGCGACGGCGGCCGGCATCTCGCACTCCTCGCCGACCAGGAACACCGCAGTTCCCTCTGAGCCGTCGGGGGCCTTCAGTACGACCGGGTAGCCGAGCCTTCGCGCGGCCGCTGTCGCAGCGGTTTCCGTACAAACCTGCAGGACGCGGGGATGTCGCACCCCGGCAGCTTGGAGCGCAAGACCGGTACGAAATTTGTGCGCCGATCTCTCGATCGCATCCGGTGAGTTCACGACGGGCACACCCGCGGTCGCCAGCACCCGGGTGGCATCGAGCGCGGTGAGGCAATCGGTCGTCGAGGCGCTCACGAGGACGTCGGGCAAGGGCAGGACGTCGTACGGCGCCACGACGCAACCGCCGTTCGAGAGGTCCACGTAGAGCTCGTCGCCAGGGACAACGCGTACGGAATGACCCCGCCGGCGAAGTTTTTCACCCAGCCGGAGAACGGTCGCGTTGTTGCCGTGACCGGCGATGTCTATCTGCATGGCGGCTGCTCCCGGCTCGAAGCCCGCGGTGGGGGGCGTGACGAGGACGAGGGACACTACCGGCCGCAATAGACGGACGGCGCCGCCGGACTCTCGGGCGCGCGACCGCGGCGTCGGCCTCCTCTCTGCGGTGCCGGAAGCGGACGACCCCCAGGGACCGGTCCCTGGGGGGTGTCCGCCAAGCTGTCTCTGGCCGAAGCCGTCGCTAGAACCTGGCCCTACGAGACGGTTGCCGGCGGCTCGATCAGGAGACCAGGAGCCGCTTGGTCAACCTGTCAGCCAGGACAAGAGGGCCGACGGGACGGCTGAAGAGGTAGCCCTGGGCGCGCTCGCAGCCGAGATCGCCGAGGCGGTCGAGCTGCTCGCGGGTCTCCACGCCCTCCGCCAAGGTGCCCAGGCCGAGGCTGTGGGCCAGACTGATGACGGCGCGGACGATGGCGAGGTCGTCGGTATCGGTGGCAATGCCCGAGACGAACGAGCGATCGATCTTGAGTTCGTCGACAGGTAGCCGGCGCAGGTAGCTGAGGGATGAGTAGCCGGTGCCGAAGTCGTCTACGGCGATGTGGACTCCCATGTTGCTCAGACGCTCGAGCACCGCAATCGAGGCGTCAGGGTCTTCCATCAGCATGCTCTCGGTCACCTCGAGCGTGAGCGAGCCGGCCGGGAGCTCCGTGCTGCGTAGGACGGCGGCCACCGTCTCGAGCAGTCCCTGCTCACTCAGCTGCCGAGCGGAGAGGTTGACGGCCAGCCGAAGCTGCGGCGACATCCCTGAAGCTCGCCATGCTTGCACCTGCCGACACGCCTGCGCCAGGACCCAGCGACCCAGCGGCAGGATGAGGCCGGTGTCCTCAGCGACCGGGATGAACTCGTTCGGCGGCACCAGCCCCCGAGTCGGGTGCTGCCAGCGCACCAGGGCCTCGACCCCCACGATGGCTTCGTCCTCGAGGCGAACGAGCGGTTGGTAGTAGACCCGCAGCTGTTCGTTACTGATTCCGGTCCGGAGCTCGTTACCCACTCGCAAGCGGTCGGTGGCCCGGGTCCGCAACGATTCATCGAAGACGGCCGAGCCGGAGCGTCCGCGCTCCTTGGCGCTATACATAGCGGCGTCGGCATCGGCAAGCACGGTGGATGCTTCGGCGGCCGGGTCCGAGGTGACGGAAACCCCGATGCTCAGGCTGACGAAGACGTCCCGGCCGTCCAGCTGGAAGGGCGCCTCGGTCACTGAAGCCAGTCGCTGCGCCAGCGCCGTGGTGCCCGAGGCGTGTCCGGCGTACTCGCACAACACGACGAACTCGTCGCCTCCGAACCTGGCGACCGTGTCACAGGATCGCGTGGTCTGCTCCAGGCGGTGAGCGAGCTCCACGAGCAACTGGTCGCCGGCCGCATGGCTCATCGCGTCGTTCACCAGCTTGAAGCGGTCGACGTCGATGGACAACACGGTCACGGTGCCCGCTGAGCGTTCCAGCCGGCGCAGTGCAGTGGCGACGCGGTCGGTGAGCAGCAGACGGTTGGGAAGCCCGGTAAGGCGGTCGTGCAGAGCCTGATGACGGATCTCGTCCTCAGTCGTACGACGGTCCCGGGCGCTGGCCACCAGGACGGCCACGGACTCGAGAAAGTGGATGTCGTCCGCGGTGAACGACCGGGCTGAGCGGGAGTAGGAGGAGACGACGCCATACGCGCTTCCTCGCACGTTGATAGGCACGCTCATGCCGCTGCGGTCGCCGTAGTCGTCTTCAGCTTCTGGGGCCGAGAACCGGGGGTCTTCGAAAAGGTCCTGGGTGACCACGGGTGTGCCGCTGCGGACGCTGTAGAGGGCCTGTGGAGCCTGGATCACGAGGCCCGTCAAGGGTGGCTCCCAGCCGGCGTCGGCGCGAGCCAGGAAACGACCGTCGGGTCGGGCTTCCAACACACTGGCGAACTGGGTGCCCAACGTCGAGACGAGGGCCTGCACCGCCTCATCCATCACCTTGGCGGGATCGGCCCCGCCCAGGACGAGCTGTCCGAGGCGAGCCACCGCAGCCTGCTGGGCCACTTTCGCCCGGAGGGCCTGCTCCAAGGTGAGGGTCCCGACCTTCGCCACACCGTCGTATCGGCAGGAGGCCCCCGGCAGTGAAGAAACCGCAGGTGGACCGGTACTGTCGGAATCCGCGAACAGCCGTTGGCGCCATCGTTGCGGGCGAGAGTGTGCCGGGTTTGCAGTATCGAGCCGACTCAAGGAGGCGGCGCGTAGCGGCGATATCTTCCAGATGCCGACGACCTGGCCGGCCGCCGGCCGGTGCCGGGTAGTGCAGACGGGAAGAGGCGCGTCATCATGCGAGTCGCCGCGGCGCAGGCCAGCTCGGTATGGCTCGACAAGGACGCCACCGCGAAGAAGGCCCTGAACCTCCTCACGCAGGCGGCGCAGCTCGACGTTGACTTGATTGCCTTTCCGGAGACCTTCTTGTCCGGCTACCCGTTCTGGGTTGAGCGGACAGACGGCGCGCGCTTCAATTCGGCGCAGCAGAAGGCCGCCTACGCGGCGTACCTCGAGGCGGCGGTCGAAATCGACGGGCCGGAGCTGCGCCTTCTCATCGAGGCCGTCGACGATCTTGGCGTCTTCACCTACCTCGGCATCACCGAGCGGGGCAGTGGCTCCGCCCGCGGCACCGTCTACTGCACCCTGGTCGCCATCGAGCCTGGCCGCGGCATCGTCAGTAGCCACCGAAAGCTCATTCCGACCTTCGAGGAACGGCTCGTCTGGGGCGCCGGTGACGGGCACGGCCTGAGGGTGCACACGGTCGGCGACACGCGGGTCGGAGGTTTGAACTGCTGGGAGAACTGGATGCCGCAGGCGCGGCATGCGCTCTACGCCGGCGGAGAGGACCTGCATGTCAGCGTCTGGCCCGGCTCGCCGCGGCACACGCGCGATCTGGCCCGCTTCATCGCCATGGAAGGCCGCGTTTTCTCACTGGCGGCCTGCGGACTGCTCCACCTGGACAATGTGCCGGCGGACTTCCCGCTCCGCGACCTACTCGAGGAGGCGGCGGAGCGGGACTACTACGACGGCGGCTCCGCCATCGCCGGCCCGTCGGGAGAGTGGCTGGTGGAGCCCGTCGTCGGCGAGGAGCGGCTCGTCGTGGCGGACCTAGACCTGTCCGCCGTGCGTCGGGAGCGGCAGAACTTCGACCCTACCGGGCACTACAGCCGGCCAGATGTGTTCCAGGTGCGGGTCAACCGTCGTCGGCTGGAAGCGGCCGTCTTCGAGGAATGACGCAAGACGGCATTTCCGAATCCGGGCTGGCAAACCCCGCGATCGTAGGACGAACGACCGCTCTGGGGAGTATGAGGCGGCCGTGCCGGCGCATAGCGGCGAACTGCTCCTGTGGTTACCGTCCGGTCGAGGAGAAGTGCTGGTAGTCCTTCGCCGAGCTCCAGTAGCCGCCCCACTTCCAGCCCACCGCGGCGAAGGCGTCGACGGTGGCATCGCCGGCGTGGATCATGCCTACCGCCCGCAGCGACCGGTCCACGTACGGCCGCGAGGCCGGGATGTCGACCGAGCCGTCGGAGTGGACGTAGGGGTTCTCCAGCGGGTTGACGTCGATAGCGACGCCGTACGCGTGCTGCGACCACACGCCGGGCCGCCCGGCCACCTCTCGACAGTTGAACGCGGAGGTGTTGTCCGCGGCGACGGAGGCGTCGTCATCGGCGCGGTAGACGTCGACCAGCCGCATCTGCCGGATGGGTACGCCGGCGTCGAAGACCGACCGCAGCACGCGTAGGACGGCGGCGGCCTGGTTGGCGTGCACCACCAGCTCGCCGCGGTGCACGGTCCGGTCGAAGCCGTGGTAGCTGACCGTCAGGTACCGCAGGTCCGCGAGCCCGACCGGGCAGCCGGGGCGCCAGGAGTACGGCATCAGCGCCTGGATCCCGGGCGTGATGACCGAGACCGACGAGGCGAACGCGCTCGTCGGGGCCGTGGTCGCCGACGGTGCTGGCCTCGCCGGCGTCGGGCGAGCGGTCCGGCTCATGCCCGCCGTCGGCGCCGCCGAGGCGGGCTTTGGACGAGTCGGCGGAGACCCCTGCGTCGGTGTGGGAGAGGTGGCGGCTGAGCTCGGCCCGGCCGGGGTTGCGGCCGGGGCTCCGGCCGAGTCGCTGCCGGCACAACTCGAGAGCAGCAGTACGACGGAAACGCCCAACCCGACGGCGGCGACTGCCCTCGTCATCCGGACCTCCGAATGGACACGCGATATCCCCATCCCCATTACAACGCTTCGGGCGACGGTTCGCTGGCGGCTAGCGGCAGGTCAGTGGCACGGACGACCGCGTGAACTGCTGGGAGCCCGGCGCGGGCGTGGTCGGACAGTTGATCCACCAGTACGGCGAGTGCTATGAGCTCGCCACCGGCGGCAGTGAGCAGGCTCGCGACAGCGGCAGCCGAGCTCCCGGTCTCGGCCCAGTCGTCGACGAGGAGCAGCCGGTCCCCCGGCGATACGGCCTCCCGTTGCAGCAGGAACTCGCTGCACTGGCCCCGGTAGTCGGTGGCCGATCGGGCTGAGAGCTTCGGACCGGGGAACAGCGATCCGGCCTTGCGCACTGCGACGAAGCCCACGCCGAGCTCGACCGCCGCCGCGCCACCGAGCAGGAAGCCGCGCGACTCGATGCCCACAACGGCGCTGACCCGGTCCGAGGGGAACGGCTCGACCAGTGCCTGGACGACGATCCGAAGCGCGGGGCCGTCGCGGAAGATGTTCCAGACGTCGGCATGACCGCCGACCCAGCGGAACCGGGCCAGCAAGGCGTCCCGCGCCGCGCTCACCCCGGTGCCCGGCGACTCAGCGGCCGCGACGACGCCCCCATGCGTGGGCCGCGTTGACCGCGACGATGCCGGTCCACGCAACGAACAGCCCGCCAAGGTGACCGGTGCCACCGGCGATCGCCGACAGCGGGATACCCAGACCGAGCGAGCCGAGCGCGATCGGCAGGCTGGAGTCGGCCGACGGCCGGCGGGTTGCCGGCGAGGCGGCGACCCGGGCGTCCAGCCGCTGGTCGATGTCCTGGTCGAGCCGCTCGAGGAAGGACTCGACCAGCGCACCCTCGTACTCCGGCCCAAGCTCACGCCGCGCCTCGACCGCCGCCCGAAGCTCATTCCGCCGGATCTCGCGCTCCGTCATGGCGCCCAGTCAACGCCAGATCGCCCCGCGCCCGCCAGTGATCCGGCGCTAGGCGTGGGGACCGGGCCGGTCTAGTCGACGTCGGCGACACCGGATCTACCGGTCCGGTCGGCGTCAGCGCATCGCGGGCGATGCCCGTCGAAAATCTGGAGGAGGTCCCAACAGTGACCCGTGCGGAACGAGCATGGTCACCTGGAGCCAGCGCTGGTGCGGTGGGTCGTCGCGGCTGAGGACCCGTCGGTAGCCCCGGGCCAGCTCTCCGGTCGGCAGTAGCCGGACATCGGGGGCGGCCCTTCGCGAGGATCAGCGTTCCCGGTCGGTACGACGGAGCGCGGTCGTAAGACAGAGGCAACCGCACCTCGAACCCCGCGGCGGCCGACGCCGTCACCGGCCCCGCGCGAACCGGTGCGCGTCCCCCCGCAGGTCGTGCGACACGAACGTCCCGCAGGAGCCACGCATCCGTGACCCAGCCCTCGGCCACCAGCTCGGTGTAGGCCGCCGGCACGGTGTTGCGGTGCCTCCCGACCGACCGCGCCAGGGTGCGGCTCCCGGGACAGCGGCAGGTCGCTCTCGGGGTCCATAGCGATGGGCAGTTGCCAGACCCGCATGGGCGGCCCCTCAGCGGCCCGTCGACGAGAAGTGCTGGTAGTCCTTGACGTCAACCCAGTCCCCACCCCACGACCAACCGACGGCGGCGAAGGCCCGGACGACAACGTCACCTCGTTTGATCATTCCTGCCGCCTGCCGGGACCGGTCGGCATAGGGCCGCGAGCCCGGCGGCGCGACAAATCCGCCGGCACCGACGTACGGGTTCTGGACGGGGTTGATGTCGATCGCCAGGCCGTAGGAGTGCTGCGACCAGACGCCGGGTCGTCCCGTCGCCGAGCGGCAGTTGAAGGCCGCGGTGTCCTTCTCCGCGATCGCCGCGCTCGCCGGGCCGCCGTGGGCGTCCACCAGCCGCATCGCCGCCAGGGGGAAGTGCGCCGCGAACACCGACCGCAGCGCCGGTACGACGGCGCCGACCGCCCGGGCGTGAACGACCAGCTCGCCCCGGTGCACGGCTCCGTCGAACCCCCAGTAGCTGACCTGGACGTACCGCAGGTCGGCGAGCGGCACGGGGCATCCCGGCCGCCATGAGGAGTACATCCGGGCCCGGACGGCCGGCGTGATCGCGGATACCGACGAGGAGAACGCCGGTCCCGGGGCGACCGCCGGCCGGCCCGCCGAGGTCGGAGCCGTCGACGGTAGCTGGGTGCGTAAGCCGCCGGGGGCCTCGGCCAGCGGCCGGGCGGCCGCGGGTGCGGGGGCGACAGCCGGCGATCCCGGCCCGCAGCCGGCCAGCGCGGAGATCGTCGCGGCCGCCAGGGCGCAGATCAGGCGGCGGCGGGCCCACGTCACGCGACCTCCCGCTGCCGCTGCTCGGCTCCAACGGCGCTGGTGAGAGCAGTCCTCCCAGGGTAACCGCGATCACCCGTGGAAACCGCAGGTCACGGCTGGAGCACGACCGCCACTGGACCGGACCGGCGACGTACGGTTGGCCGGTGACCCCGGCCCGCCGTACCGCGCTGCGGCACCGGCTCGCTGTCCGCGGCCTCGCAGCTGTACCGGCTGGCGGGGCCGGGCAGGACCGGAGCTAACTCGCAGGTTTGGCGTAAGGGGCGATGCCGGTGTCGAACATCACGCAGGCCTCGTCGCCGTCGACCCACGCGTCGTGACCTGGTGCCATGACAAAGATGTCACCCGCACCGTAGGACATCTCGGTGCCGTCATCCGCCCGCACCGTCATGCGCCCGGAGACGCAGACACCGGTGTGCCGGACCTGACAGGAGTCGGTGCCGGCGATGGGCTTCACGTCGTTCGACCACTTCCAGCCGGGCTCGAACGTGCCACGCCCGATCGTGAAGTCGCCGAGGGTCACCACATCTGCATGCCCGTGCGCCCGAAAGTCCCGGGTCTCGTCCGGGGCGTCGATGCTCCGCTTCTCAAGCGTGCCCATGATGCGCTCCTCGCGTCCGCTTGCTACATCCGCGCCGGGTCAAGAGGCGTAGGGCGAAACTATCCGCGCCGGGGAGCCGTCGGTCAGACGACAGCTGGCTGCTCCCTCGGTGAGGGATCCGCGGATCCCGCTCTCCAAGTCAGGGGTCTGCTCATGCCCGTGCACGTCGACGGCGTGCATCACAGCGGCCCGTACGACTTCCTCCTCCTCGCCGATGATCACCAGCGAGCAGTTGGACTCGCTGGGCATCGTCCGGCAGTCCATCACCCTGCGCATGGCTGTCCCCCTTCACTCGGGCACCGTTGCCCACTCGCCGCCGATCCCGCGCGGCTCCCTCGAGCAGCGGGGCGAACCGCTGCTGCCACCACTGGTCCTGCGCCGGATCGTCGCCGAGCGCTTGGTAGGCCTCGCGCGACTGGAACCGGGCGTAGTTGAACGATGGTGGCGTCGTTCTCGCCGAACAGCAGTCCGGCGTCGATGAAGCCGGCCAGGTGGGGTGCTCGTTCGGTCAACCAGTTGGCGAGCGCCTGCTCAGCCGCGTCCCGGCCCCCCCGGAGGGTCCCGATCATGACGCTGCCGTATATGAGCACCTCCACTGCTATGCACGGCATACAGCGGCGCGGGGCGCCCGTCAAGAGGCAACGGACGATGACGTGAATACCCCGATTCACTTGACGCCGAGCCCGCTGCCTGGTGCTGGAGGCCAGGCTGCCCCCGGGCCGTTGTTGCCCGGCAAAGTTCGGTGAACGATGATGCCCGCATGCCCCGTTGCGCCTGCCTCCTCGACCAGTTCTGGCCCGGGCGACGCGCGTACATGTTCGATCTGTGGTGTAGCCGGGGCCGCGCGCAAGTCCCGGACTGACCGGCGTTCCTGCAGCGCCCGCCTGCCCGGCCCCCCGTGCGGCCGCTGCGGCCTGCTGTTCTGCCACCCTTTCGAGCCGAGGACACCACATCATGACCGTCACCGACGACCTGCTGCAGAACGCTCGCAAGTACGCCGCCACCTTCGACAAGGGCGACCTGACGATGCCGCCCGCCCGGCACGTCGCGATCGTCGCGTGCATGGACGCCCGCCTGAACCCGTACGGTCTGCTGGGGCTCAGCGAGGGGGATGTGCACGTGATTCGCAACGCGGGCGGAGTTGTCAGCGAGGACGCGATCCGTTCACTGGTGATCAGCCAGCGGCTGCTCGGCACCCGCGAGATCGTCCTGATCCACCACACCGACTGCGGCATGCTCACCTTCACCGACGACGGGTTCAAGGCGCAGATCGAGACCGACACGGGCATCCGTCCGGCGTGGGCAGCCGAGGCATTCGGCGACCCCGCGGATGACGTGAAGCAGTCGCTGGCGCGGATCGCAGCCAACCCGTTCATCCCCCACAAAGATCAGGTCCGCGGCTTCGTGTACTCGGTCACGGACGGCTCGCTCAGCGAGATCAGCTGACACCCGGTCGTTGAACCCCCAGGTCACGGCTGGAGCACGACCCCCACTGGACCGAACGGGCGACGTACGGTTGGCCGGTGACCCCGGCCCGCCGTACATCGCTGCGGAACTGGAGCGCGGTCGGAGCCGGACTGCTCGCCCTCGGCTCGCTGCCCGCCGTGCTGGCCGCGGTACCGGCGGGCGGGGCGGGCACCGTATCCGCAGCGGCTCTGCTCGCCCGGGTGCAGGCGTCGGCCACCGTTTCCTACAGCGGGTACGCCGAGAGCCACGGCACCCTGGCTCTGCCCAAGGTCCCCCGGCTCTCCGGTGTCGACGACCTGCTCAGCGGCACCACCGCGATGCGGGTCTGGTACGCCGACCCGAACCGGTTCCGGGTCGATGAGATCGGGCTGGTCGGCGAGACCGACATCTACCAGCTCGACTTCGGCACCTGGCGGTGGGAGTCCGATTCGCGCCGGGCCACCCTGATCGAGGGCCGCCCGGCGGTCCGGCTGCCGCGTGCCGATGACCTGCTCCCGGCGGAGCTGGGGCGTCGGCTGGCCGCCGCCGCTCAGCCCGAGGAGGTACGCCGCCTCGGCGCCCGCCGGGTCGCCGGCCGGACCGCGCTCGGCCTGCGGATCACCCCGCGGGACCCCACGACCACCGTGGGCCGGGTCGACCTGTGGGCGGACCGGGGGACCGGCCTGCCGCTCCGGGTCGAGGTCAGTGGTCGCAACGCCGCGCCGACGATGGCCACGGCGTACCTCGATCTCGAGATGGGCCGGCCGGGCGACCGGCTGACCGCGTTCCTCCCGCCATCGGACGCCTCGCTCAACACGACCAACGCGCCGGACATCGCCGCCGCGGTGGATCGTTTCGCCGACTTCGAGCTGCCGCCGACGCTGGCCGGGCTGGCTCGCCGGGAGCGGGTCACCGGGATCGGTGGGAACGGCGGTACCGCGACCTACGGCGAGGGCTACTCCCTGCTGACGCTGCTGCCGCTGCCGCCCACCGTCGGCTCGGCGATCCTCATCAGCTTGCAGGGGCCGCCGGCGGTGCAGTTGGAGATCCCCGGAGCGGTCGCCTCGGCCGTCACCACGCCCCTGGTCAACGCCGTGCTGCTCAACAGCAACCAGGGTTTCTTCCTGCTCGCGGGCTCCGTGCGGCTGCCGATCCTCGAGCGGGCGGCCACCCAGCTGGTCCAGGAGCCGCCGGGCTTCCGGTCGGAGGACCGGTGACCGCGGCGATCGCGACAACGACGCTGACCAAGCGGTACGGCGCCCTGACCGCGGTCGACTCGGTCGATCTCGACGTCCGCGAGGGCGACCGCTACGGCTTTCTCGGGCCGAACGGCTCGGGCAAGACCACCACCGTGCGGATGCTGCTCGGCCTGGTCCACGCGACCAGCGGCTCCATCGAGGTACTCGGGCAGCCGATCCCGCGCCGGACGAAGGCGGTGCTGGCCTCGGTCGGCGCGCTGGTCGAGGGGCCCTCGGCGTACGGGCATCTGTCCGGCCGGACCAACCTCGGCCTGGACGACGCGGCCGGCCCGGGCGGTTCGCGGCGCACCCGGCGGCGGCGCATCGATGCCGCGCTCGAGCAGGTGGGGCTCTCCGGCGTCGGCCGCAAGCCGGTCAAGGCGTACTCCCTCGGCATGCGGCAGCGGTTGGGCCTCGCCGCCGCGCTGCTCCGGTCACCGCGGCTGCTGGTCCTCGACGAGCCGACCAACGGCCTGGACCCGCAGGGCATCCGCGAGGTCCGCGACCTGCTGCTGGAGCTCAACGAGGCCGGTACGACGATCTTCCTGTCCAGCCACCTGTTGGCCGAGGTGGAGCAGCTGTGCAGCCGGGTCGGCGTGGTCGACCGCGGCCGGCTGGTGCTCCAGGAGGAGCTCGCTGTGCTGCAGGCGCCGACCGGCCGGGTGGCGGTCCGCACGCCGGACGCCACCGTCGCACTGGCGCTTCTCGACGGCCGGGTCACGCACCGCGAGGACGACCGGCTGCTCGTCCGCGGGACAGATCCGGCGGCCCTCAACGCGGAGCTGGTCCGCGCCGGCGTACGGGTGGCCGAGCTCGGGCCCGAGCGGCGCACGCTGGAGGACATCGTCCTCGAGGTCACCACCGCCGGCAGCGACCGGGTGACCGGGTCGTGATCGCGGTCGAACTGGCCAAGCTGCTGCGCCGGCCGCGCACCTGGGTGACGATCGCGCTGTTGACCGGCCTGCCGACGCTGGTCGCGGTCTTCATCGCGGTCACCAAGGTCGGCCCGCGACCGGGCCAGGGGCCGGCGTTCCTCTCCGCGGTGCTGACCAACGGCAACCTGTTCCCGGCCGCCGCGCTGGCGATCGTGCTGCCGCTCTTCCTGCCGATCGCGGTCGCCGTGGTGGCCGGCGATTCGGTGGCCGGCGAGGCCAGCGCCGGCACCCTGCGCTACCTGCTGGTGCGCCCGGTCGGGCGTACCCGGCTGCTGGTCGCCAAGCTGGTCTCGGTGACGGCGTTCATCGCGCTGGCGGTGGTCACGGTCGCGGTTGTCGCCTACTTCGTCGGCACCCACCTGTTCGGCAGCCATCCGCTGCCCAGCGTCTCCGGCACCCAGCTGAGCACCGGCCAGGCCACGTTCCGGGTGGTGGCCGCCGTGCTGTACGTGGGGGCCTCGATGCTCGGCGTGGCCGCGTTCGCGATCTTCTTCTCCACAATGACCGACTCGCCGCTGGCCGCCGCCCTCGGGGCGCTCGCCGTACTCGTGACCAGCCAGGTCCTGGTCCTGCTCGACGCGGCGGCCGCCGTCCGCCCGTACCTGCCGACGCGCTACTGGCTGTCGTTCATCGACTTCTTCCGGGACCCCATCTACTGGCGCGAGATCCAGCGCGGCGTCGCCCTGCAGGCGGTGTACGTCGTCGCGCTGCTGGCCATGGCCTGGGCCAACTTCGCCACCAAGGACATCACCAGCTAGCGGCCGAGAGCCCGCAGCCGGGCACAGTCCGCGGGGCGGGGCACGGGGATCGGGGCCGGGTCGAGCGCCGACAGCGTGAGACCAACGGCCAGCGGGTCGGCCGGCAGCAGACCGTGCCCGACCCGGTCGTCGGCACAGATCGACTGCAGCGGTACGTCGACCGCCCCGCGCAGTGACGCCGTTTCCGGCGGCGTCACGAGGTCGTCGACCGTGGTCCACAGCGACAGCCACTGCGGCCCGTCCGGCGTCTCGTCGCCGGCGTTCAGCCGGCGCAACAGGGAGCTGCCGGGCTCGAGCTGGGCACAGGCGTCGACGCACTCCTCCGGCGCCAGCGCCCCGGCGACGGCGGCCACCTCGGTGCCGTGGTGCGGCGACCCGAGCGTGACGATCCGCCGCGCCTTGCGGTCGCCGTGGTGGTCCCGAGCCCACAGCCGTACGACGACACCGCCCGCCGAGTAGCCCACCAGGTCTACCGACGGAGCGCCGCCGGCGAGCGCCGCGTCCACCGCGCCGTTCACCGCCCGGGCCTGCTCCCCGAGGTCGCCGACGGCCCCGCCGGGCAGCGCCACCACCGACACCGACCGACCCGCCCGGCGCAGCCGGGCGAGCAGGGCGTCGAAGGCCGAGGCGCGGCCGCCGTACCCCGGAACCAGCAGCACCGGGCCCGGCAGGTCCTGCGGTGGGCGCCGGGAGGGCACCGCTGCGGTCGAGGAGGTGAGCCGCGCGACCACCGCGAAGCCGGCCACCACCACCGCCACGACGAGCAGCGACAGCACGAGCACCCGGCGGCGGGGGCTCAGCGCGGACAGCACCCAACCATGGTCGCTCACTCGACTACGCTCGGCAGTCGTGCCGATCGACCCGACCGAGGACCTGCAGGCTCTCGATGCCACGCTCACCTCGGTCGAAAAGGTGATCGACCTGGCCGCCCTGCGGGCTCAGGTGGCCGAGCTGAGCGAGCGGGCGTCGGTGCCGGACCTCTGGGACGACCAGGACGCCGCCCAGGCCGTCACCAGCGAACTGTCCCACGCGCAGGGCGACCTGGCCCGGGTCGAGGGGCTGCGCCGGCGTCTCGACGACCTCGCCGTGCTCTACGAGCTGGCCGGTTCCGAGAGCGACGCCGCCGTACACGCCGAGTCCGACCGCGAGCTCGCCGCCCTGCAGCGGGAGATCGGTGAGCTGGAGGTCCGCACGCTGCTGAGCGGGGAGTACGACGTACGGCATGCGCTGGTGGCGATCAACTCCGGCGCCGGGGGAGTGGACGCCGCCGACTGGGCCCAGATGCTGCTGCGGATGTTCCTGCGCTGGGCGGAACGGCACGGGCACCCGGTGGAGGTCTACGAGACCTCCGAGGCCGAGGAGGCCGGGATCAAGTCGGCCACCTTCGCGGTCAAGGTGCCGTACGGCTACGGCACCCTGTCCGGCGAGCACGGCGTACACCGGCTGGTGCGGATCAGCCCGTTCGACAATCAGAGCCGGCGGCAGACCTCCTTCGCCGCTGTCGACGTGACCCCGGTGGTGGAGGCCAGCGACCACGTCGAGATCGACGAGAAGGACATCCGGGTCGACATCTACCGCTCCAGCGGCCCGGGCGGCCAGGGCGTCAACACCACCGACTCCGCCGTCCGGCTCACCCACCTGCCCACCGGCATCGTCGTCACCTGCCAGAACGAACGCAGCCAGCTGCAGAACAAGGCCTCGGCGATGGTCATCCTGCAGACCCGGCTGCTCGAGCGGCGGCGGCAGGAGGAGGTGGCGGAGATGGACAAGATCCGGGGTGGCCGGGCGGACATCTCCTTCGGCTCGCAGATCCGCGACTACGTGCTGCACCCCTACCAGATGGTCAAGGACAAGCGGACGTCGGTAGAGACCGGCAACGCCCAGGCGGTGCTCGACGGCGACCTCGACGCGTTCATCGAGGCCGAGATCCGGTGGCGGGCGGCCGAGGCCAGGAACTAGGCCGCCGTACGCCGCAGATCAGTGCAGGTTCGCGGCCAGCAGCCAGAGAACCGTCAGCACGGCGACGAGCACGGCGAGCGCCTGCGGACCGAGCCAGAACGGGATGGCCCCGTGGACGTGCGCGCGGGAGATCCGGCAGGTGGCGCAGCGGCCCTCCACCACAGGTCCGGCGCAGACGGCGCAGACGAGGTGCTCACAGGTCATCGGCTCCTCCTCCGTCCACAGCCGGGTGCTTCTTACAGTCTTACCCATCTCGGCGTCGGCGTCAGCAGAAGCCGTGGTGCGACGTAGAGTGATCCGTTGTGATCCGGTTCGAGGGCGTCGGCAAGCATTATCCCGCCACCAGCCGACCCGCGCTCGCCGATGTGAACGTAGAAGTGGAAAAGGGGGAGTTCGTCTTCCTGGTGGGGCAGTCGGGCTCAGGCAAGTCGACCTTCATCCGGCTGGTGCTCAAAGAGGAGCGCCCGACCGCCGGCTCGATCTACGTGGCCGGCAAAGAGCTGGCCCGGCTGCCGAACTGGAAGGTGCCGGCCCTGCGCCGCCAGATCGGCACGGTGTTCCAGGACTTCCGGCTGCTGCCGAACAAGAACGTCACCCAGAACGTCGCCTTCGCGCTCGCCGTGATCGGCAAGCCGCGGCACACGATCGCGGCCGTCGTACCGGAGGTCCTCCAGCTCGTGGGGCTCGACGGCAAGGGCGACCGGATGCCGCACGAGCTCTCCGGCGGCGAGCAGCAGCGGGTGGCGATCGCGCGGGCGTTCGTCAACCGACCGCGGATCGTTCTCGCCGACGAGCCGACGGGGAACTTGGACCCGACGACGAGCGTAGGCATCATGAAGCTGCTGGACCGGATAAACCGGACCGGTACGACGGTGGTCATGGCCACCCACGACGCCGCGATCGTCGACTCGATGCGGCGGCGGGTGGTGGAGCTCGAGGCGGGGCGGGTGGTCCGCGACCAGGCCCGCGGGGTCTACGGCTACACCCGCTGAGGGCCGTACCCGCCGTTACCGACGACAGTCAGGACCTGAATGCGGGCGCGTTTCGTTCTCTCCGAGATGGCCATCGGGCTGCGCCGCAACCTGACGATGACCTTTGCCGTGGTCATCACGGTGGCCATCTCGCTGACGCTGGTGGGAGCCGGGCTGCTCATCCGGCACCAGGTGCAGGACATGAAGGAGTACTACTTCTACAAGGTAGAGATCTCGGTCTTTCTGACCAAGAACGTCACCGCGGAGCAGCGGGGGTCGATCAGCCGGGACCTGCAGGCGCTGCCCGCCGTCCAGCAGGTCTTCTATGAGTCGCAGCAGCAGGCCTTCGAGCGGTTCAAGAAGCAGTTCAAGGACTCACCGGGGCTGGTGGACAACGTCCGGCCGGATGCGCTGCCGGAGTCCTACCGGATCAAGCTCAAGGACCCCACCAAGTACGCCGTGGTTTCCAGCCAGTTCCAGGGGCGTCCGGGGGTCGAGGACGTCGTCGACCAGCGGCTCTTCCTCGACAAGCTGTTCCGGATCCTCAACGGCTTCCGCAACGCCGCCTACGTCATCGCCGGCGTACAGCTGATCGCGGCCACCGTGCTGATCTCGAATACCATCCGGGTCGCCGCATTCAGTCGCCGCCGGGAGACCGGGATCATGCGGCTCGTCGGCGCCTCCAACCTCTACATCCAGCTGCCGTTCCTGCTCGAGGGCGCGCTGGCCGGGCTGATCGGCGCCGGGGTTGCCTGCGGGTTCCTGGCCCTGACGAAGATTCTGTTCGTCGACCGCACGCTGCGCGGGATCTTCTCCGCCGGGGTGATCCCATCCATCGGCTGGCACGCCATCCTGCAGACGATGCCGCTGCTGCTGCTGGGCGGCGTCGCGCTGTCCGCGCTCGCGTCGTTCGTCACCCTGCGCCGGTTCCTCCGGGTCTGAAGCGGCCCGCCGCAACCGCCGCGCTGCGTATTCTCGTGCGGTGCTCGCTCCCCGTCGCCTGCTGCGTGTCACCGCCGGCGCGGTGACCGTGGTGACGGCGTACGCCGTGGGTGTGGCCACCGGGGTCACGGACGCGCCCAGGACCCGGGTCGCCGTGCCGGCCGACCGCTGGGCGGCGTACTACCCGCCCGCCGAGTTCGCGACGTTCCAGGCGACGCTCGCCGGCTACTCCAGCGGTCTCGGGATCGTGCTCCGACAGGGGCCGGGCGGCATGCGGGTGGCGAGTGTCGAGCCGGGTTCACCCGCCGCCCGAGCCGGCCTGCGGGGCGGCGACCTGGTGGTCTCGGTCGCCGGCCGCCCGGTGAGCCATCGGCCGGTGGGTGAGGTGGCCGATGCCCTGCGCGGCCCGGTGGGGAGCCGACTGTCTCTCGTCGTACGCCGTGGGGTGAGCGAGCGTCGCCTGGAGTTGCGGCGGGCGGCGTTCGACCGCTCGGACGTTCGGGTCTCGTCGGAGTCGGGCGGCGTGGTGGCGATCCGGGTGACGGCGTTCACCCGCGGTGTGGGGCGGCAGGTGCGCTCCGCGGTGGCGTCCGCTCGGCGCGACCATGCCCGAGGGGTGCTGCTCGACCTGCGCGGCGATACCGGAGGGCTGCTCGGCGAGGCGGTCGAGACGGCGTCGGCGTTCCTCGACGGGGGACCGGTCGCGTCCTTCCAGCGCCGGGGTGAGCCGCCGCGGCGCCTCGATGCTCTAGCGGGCGGCGACGCGGCGATGCCGCTGATCGTGCTGGTGGACGGCGGTACGGCGAGTGCGGCCGAGGTGGTGGCGGCGGCGCTGCAGGAGCGGGACCGGGCGGTGGTCGTGGGGTCGCAGACCTTCGGCAAGGGTTCGGTCCAGGAGCCGACCCGGTTGGCGGACGGCTCGGGGCTGGAGCTCACCGTCGGGCGTTACCTGACGCCGGCCGGACGCTCCCTCGACGGCGTCGGCGTGGAGCCGGACATCGAGGTGCGCCACGGCGCCGACCCGCGGCTGGCCGAGCAGCGGGCGGTCGAGGTGCTCGCCGGGCTGGTGGCCGACGCGGCCGCCGACGACCGCGGCTGAGGACGCGCATGGTCCGGGAGAGCGGCCGCAAGCTGGTCGCGCAGAACAAGAAGGCGCGGCACGACTTCGCCATCGAGGACGTCTACGAGGCCGGCCTGGTGCTGGTGGGCACCGAGGTCAAGTCGCTGCGCGCCGGTCGGGCGTCGCTGGTCGACGCCTTCGCCCACATCCGCGACGGCGAGGCGTGGCTGGTCGGCGCCCACATCCCGGAGTACACCGAGGGCACCTGGACCAACCACGAACCGCGGCGCGAACGCAAGCTGCTGCTGCACCGCGACGAGATCGCCCGCCTGGTCGGCGACACCAAGGAGGGCGGGCTGACCCTTGTCCCGCTGGCGCTGTACTTCAAGGACGGCCGAGCCAAGGTCGAGATCGCGGTGGCCCGTGGCCGGAAGGCCTACGACAAGCGGCAGGTGCTCGCCGAGCGCGATGCCAACCGCGAGATCACCCGGGAGATGGGCCGGCGGGCCAAGGGCCGGGCCTGACCGGACGGGCTCCTCGTCGTACCTTGTGATCTCTGGTCGGTAGCGTCGCGTGCCCGATGCACCTTGGCGGGCTGACCGCTTCAGTGCTGTTCACGCGGACCAGTCGTCACCAGGGCCACGGACGTAGGGCAGCCGGGCGAGCCTCCGGCGCAGCGCGGCATCAGCCGTGAGAAGGATCTCGCCTCGCCGGTCGGCCACCGCGACGTAGAGCATGTCGTAGATCGGGTGCTCGTCGTACCGTCGCGAGAGCTCCCAGGCCCGCTCGAGGTCCTGTGCGTCGTCCACGAGCGTCACCGGGAGCCGACGCAACAGGCCGAAGGCCACGTCGGCCTGTTCCCCATCCCATCGACCGCGGCGTACGCCGGTCAGCAAAGCGTTCGCCACCTCCTCGATGAGCAGGCGCGGCGCGACCAGCGTGGCACCGGTGGAGCCCAGTCGATCCAGCAGCGCCCGAGCCGGTCCTCGGGGGTCGGCGTCTGGGGCGACCCAGTCCACGACGACGCTGGCGTCAACGACCGGCACGACCGCCTGCGCGCTCATCCCGGTCGCCGAGGACGAGGTCGGCGGCAGAGGCCCCGTTGCTCCCGTCGCTCCAGACATGGCGGGCCTCCTCGACCCACTGTTGGAGGCCGGGGGCGCGAGAAGTCAGCGAAGGGGTCGGGCCTCCGGACAACCGCTCCACGTCGGCGCGAGCGACCAGCAGGCGGTTCCCGCTGCGCCGAGATGCCAGCCGCCCGGACCACACCCAGCGCCGTACCGTCTCCGGTGTACGCCGGGCCTGCACGGCCGCCTCGCGGACGTCCAGCATCTCTACACCGTCAACGACAATCATGGCGTAAGATTACTACACCAAGAGTCTGCTGGTGGGGCCCCCACCGACGGCACTTGCTGGAGCGACACAACGCAGCGCCGCCAACGGGCCAGCGCCGGCACCCAGCGTGCAGGGCGGGCTGGATCGCGGAACGGCGGCGGTGAGTTCGCTGGCCGAATGACGCCGCCGAATGCCAGCGCTCCCGGCCGCCGCCCGCTGCCCCGTGGTGCTGCTGGAGGAGCGCAGGCGGACCCGCGCGGACAAGGCCGACGGGATGGTGGCACGGAGTCCTGCCCAAGGGTCACGCCTCGTCCTCGTGTGGGCTGGTGGCCAAGCTGAGCTCTGAGATCGCCGTGCCAGCGGCTAGACTGGTGACTGTCAGCCGCCGTCCGGCGGAAGCTCTGCCAGGGGGTGAACGGTCTCGACTTCGGTTGTCGGGGCAGGGGAAGCGGGCCGAGGAAGGCGACGATGATCTCGTTAACCACGAAACGTCGCAAACAACAAGCGCCGATAATAACGCGCTTGCCATGGCTGCCTAACTAGGTAGTCCGTGGCCGTCAGACCGGGGTCGCCTCCGACCTGGAATCTGGCGTCGCTAGGAGGCTCACCGCCGGACCCGGCTGCGGGGTACGGCGGAAAACCAACAGCAGCTGAGCCCGTCACCGGCTCGCCTGCGGGACCGGTGGGGCTGAGAAAATCACAGCAGGCTACGCCCGAAGAAGCCCTGGTTCGGTACCGAAGGACGCGGGTTCGATTCCCGCCACCTCCACCATGCGGCCGTAGCGCCGCCAGCAGTCCGGCCCTGCCACACGCCCAGCGCCAGCGAAGTACCGCGCGGACCCTCGACCAGCCGGACGTAAGCCTCGGCCCCGGTCAGGACGTGGGTCCACATGGCGGGGCGGGGGAGGTGCGGCCGCCGGGCCGGGCGACCGGCCGGCAGCAGTCGCTGGCCGGCTACGTCGAGGGCGTAGCTCCAGGAGTCGCTGCCCCGCCCGAGACCCCCGACCCGCCGCTCCAGTCGGGCCAGGAAGCGCCACCGAGTCAGCCGCTCGAGTGACCGCCGAGCTGCGCGCCGCTCCGCCTCACCCGCCCCCGTCCAGTGCGCCCGCCGCCGCCAGTAACGGGCCGGGACGGTCTGGATCGTGCATCAGGACCGACTAGTGGCGGCTCCCGATCTGCCGACCAAGCGGGTCAGGCGCATCCTGTCGGCGTCCGCGGATACGCTCCTCGCTGACTCGGCCGGGGTGGTCCCCACATCGCCTCGGGTCGCCGATGGAGCGCTGGAGGGGGCATCCTTGGGGACGGCAGACCTCCGATCCGTGACCTCAGCCCTGACGGCGCGCACGGAGGAACGCCGGCTCCAGGTTCTTGCAACGCTGCCTGGGGAAGATCAGGCCCGCCTAGGGCAGTTCTTTACCCCGGATCGGGCTGCGGCCCTCATCGCCGATCTGCCTCGGCTACCCGCCACCGGGCGACTGCGGGTGCTGGATCCGGGAGCCGGTGTTGGTTCACTGTCAGTTGCGTTAGCCGCACGCGTGCTTCTCACCAGCCCGGCTCTTGAGCTCGAGATCGTCGCCGTAGAGTTGGACGCCGACGTCGCAGCCTCCCTTCGCGAGACGCTCGCGGATGTTGAGCGCGTGCTGCGGAACGCTGGGCGCCAGATTGCGACGCAGGTAGTGATCGGTGACTACATAGAGCTGACGACCGGCGGGTTCATGCGGGAGCCTGTCCTTGACGAGCCATTCGATCTCGTCATCATGAACCCGCCCTACCGCAAGTTGCCGTCGGCCTCTAGATATCGCCATGCGCTCGCGCGTCTAGGAGCTGACTGCCCAAACCTGTACGCCGCCTTCCTGGCCCTCGGGTGCAAGGCGCTCGATGAGGGCGGACAGCTGGTCGCGATCACACCGCGGTCTTTCGCTAACGGTCCCTACTTCGGTCAGTTCCGCCGCTTCTTGCTGGACCGACTCGCACTCGATCGGATTCATGTTTTCGAGTCACGCTCGACCGTCTTTTCCGATACCGGGGTGCTGCAGGAGAATGTTGTCTTCTCGGGGACTTGTGGCGGTAAGCGTGAGAAGGTCAAACTGTCGGCCAGCCGAGGACACACGGATGATCCGCTGGAACGCGTGGTGGACTACGGTGACGTTGTCCGGCCCGGGGACACCCATCGCTTCATCCGCATCCTTGCTGGCGAGGGGGATACGGCGGTTGCAGAAACGATGGCTGCATTGCCCGCCATGTTGGCGGACCTTCAGGTACAGGTGTCGACCGGCCGTGTGGTGGATTTTCGATCGCGCCCGAGCCTGACCGAACAACAGGAGACCAATGGCTTTCCGCTGGTCTACCCTGGCAACCTTCGGGGTGGTGTCATCGAGTGGCCTCGCCAGATCCGCAAGGCCCAAGGCTTCAGTCCTCGCTCGGAGTCTGACCAGAAACTACTCATGCCGGCTGGCTTCTATGTCGTCGTTAAGCGCTTCTCCGCCAAGGAGGAACGTCGCCGCGTAGTGGCCGCGGTGTGGGACCCGGGTCTGACAGAAGCCGCCGCTGTCGCTTTCGAAAACCACCTGAACGTTTTTCACGCTCAAGGGGCAGGGCTCGACCGTGATCTCGCTGTCGGCCTGAGCTACTGGCTGAACAGCTCGATTGCTGACACATTCTTCCGAACTTTCTCCGGCCACACGCAGGTGAACGCCACCGACCTGCGGACGCTACGCTTTCCAACGGCGAGCGCCCTCCGGACCCTGGGGCACGGTCGCGAGGCACTCCTTCCCTCGCAGACTGAGATCGACCGTCTCACGACTGACGTGCTGGGCGTGCGGGGAGTAGCCGCTTGAGCTCCTCTAGCATCAGCTCCCGCGTCGAAGAGGCGCGCAAACTCTTAGAAGCGCTGGGCTTCGATTGGGAGCGGACGAACGAGCGCTCCGCTCTGGTACTCCTGGCTTTGCTGGGGCTGAAGCCCGAAAGTCCGTGGTCGGAGGCGACGAATCCGCTGCTCGGCACACGCGCGATCATGGACTGGATCCGCGATTATTTCGAGAAGTCCTATGCCCCCAATAGCCGAGAGACCATCCGGAGGTTCACTTTACACCAGTTCGCAGAGGCATTGCTTGTTGAGCAGAACCCGGACCAACCGGATCGAGCGGTAAACTCTCCGAAGTGGTCGTACCGCATCAACCTTCGAGCGTTAGAGATCATTCGGTCACGGGGCCGGCGGAACCATCAGGTACTCCTCGAGGAGTACCTCGCCGAAGTGCCGGGGCTCAAGGCTCGGTACGACGCCGCGCGGCAGCTCAATCGCATCCCGGTGACACTGCCCGGCGGAGGCGCGGTCGCTCTAAGCCCTGGTGGTCAGAACATCCTGATCAAGCGCATGGTTGAGGACTTCTGCGGCTACTTCACTCCTGGTGGTGAAGTGCTCTATGTCGGTGATGCGGATGCCAAGTGGGCAGTCTTCGAGCAGGATGTACTGGAGCAGCTCGGCGTCAGGGTCGACCAGCACGGCAAGATGCCAGACCTGGTAGTGTATCTCCCCGAGCGTGGTTGGCTCGTCTTGATGGAGGCGGCGTCATCCCACGGTCCAGTCGATGCGAAAAGGCACGCCGAGCTGGCGGCACTCTTCGCCGGGGCAACAACCGGTCTCATCTTCGTCTCCTGTTTTCCTGATCGTCGGGAGATGCGTAAGTACCTGGCGGACATTGCTTGGGAGACAGAAGTATGGTGCGCCGACAACCCGACACACCTCATTCACTTCAATGGCGAGCGCTTTCTAGGCCCATATGAGAAGGACGCACCGTGATGCGCCAAAAGGCGAGTCATGCCCGGAGAGGCAAGGGGAGAAGGAAGGGTGAGCGCTTTGAGCGGCCTGCGATAATGCGGGGCCCTGCACCTTAGACGGGTACAGATCAGGCTCCACGTACTCCCTAGAGACAACAGTCGGTTGAGTTACAATGCGAGTTACAATGCGCAGCATGATGGAACTTGGGGCGATAATGACGGCAGCGGCTGACGGAATAACTTCGGGGTTTCAATGCCCCTTGGAGTAAACGGGCCGCCGTGGGATCGCGGCGCACACTCTCATAAATGCGACTTTCAAGTTCACACCCCGCGTGACACGAACTGGAGAGGCGAGCGAGCCGTCACCGATGTTCAGCGGAGGGCGTTCGCGGAGGAACTCGTCGCTGCCGCGCGCTCTAAGGGTGTCCAGGCGATGGCCATCACGGACCATCACGACTTTGTGATGGTGCCGTTCGTCCGCGCGGCAGCGATCTCCGAGCGCGCCGAGGACGGAAGCCAAGTGCCGCCGGACTCGAGGATCACCGTGTTTCCTGGACTCGAGCTGACGCTCGGCGTGCCCTGTCAGGCACTCCTGATCTTGGATGCCGACATTCCGGATTCCCAACTTCCGCTCGTCCTGGGCTCGTTGTCGATAGATCCCGCCGACCCCAGCTTGGCGTCGCTCCCCTCCGTGAAGAGGCTGGACCACTTCCATACGCTTGGTGCCCTTCATGAGGCCTTGAATACGCACGGGTGGCTACAGGGCCGATACATTGTCCTGCCCAACGTGACGGATGGTGGACTTGGGACTCTGATGCGGAGCGGAATGCAGGCGAAGTACAAAGATATGCCTTGTATTGGTGGCTATCTTGATGGGACTGTTGAAAGCAAGGTTGGCGAGGGAAACAGGCGGATATTCGCCGGCCGTGACCCCAACTACGGCAATAAGCCGTTAGCTCTGTTCCAAACGTCTGACTCACGGTCTTCGGACTTTGCTGATCTAGGGAAGCACTCGACGTGGGTGAAGTGGGCGACACCAACCGCGGAGGCGCTTAGGCAAGCTTGCTTAGCCCAGGAATCGCGGATAAGTCAATCTGAGCCGCCCCTTCCCGGGGTGTTCATCTCGCGGCTCGCTGTCTCCAATAGCAAGTTCCTTGGTCCAGTCGACCTATCGCTCAACCCTCAGTACAATGCGCTCATCGGAGGTCGGGGCACAGGGAAGTCCACACTGCTCGACTATCTACGATGGTGCGTCTGTGATCAACCTCCCGACGCTGCCGATGAGGACGTCTCCAATCCTCGACAGAGACAGCGCCGACTTGTCGAGGCAACGTTAGAGCCTCTTGGCGCAACAGTGGAAGTGCACTTCACAATCAACGCCATTCCTCACGTGGTGCGCAGACTGGCTCGAACCGGGGAGGTTCTGCTGAAGGTTGCGCAGGGGCAGTTCGAGAAAGCCCGCGAGTCGGATATCCGAGCCCTTCTGCCGATCCATGCCTACAGTCAGAAGCAGCTGAGCGGGGTCTCAATCAGGGCTGACGAGCTTACGCGGTTTATCACTGCCCCAATCCAACTTCGACTAGATGGCGCCGACCGTCGGTCCAGTGAAATCGCTGGTCGACTTCGCGAGAACTACGCCACGTTACAACGATTTCGGGACCTGACCGCTGGGGTTGCCCGGTCGGAGTTGGCCGTTAGGTCCCTCGGTGAGCAGGCCGCCATGCTGAGGTCGGCACTGCCCGGGCTCTCCGAGGTAGATCAACTGGTTCTAGCGCAGAAGACGCCGGTCGAGCACTCCCGCGACGACATCGAGCGTTGGCAGCGAGACCTAGATGTTGCCGTCGCGGCGGCAACCGAACTGGCACAGCAACTTGAGGATAGTCTCCCCGGCCCTGCGATGCAGCCAACCCTACCCAACGGGCTTGCTGACAGCATTCTTGCCCTCCAGTCGGGAACGTCTAGCGTAGCTCGGGAACTCCGGGATGCGATCGTGTCGGCTGTGGAACGTGTTGAGCTAGCGTTGAGCGAGGGCGGGACTTTGCAGCGCCTTCGCGCCGACACTGCCAACGCACTGGAAGCATTCGACCGTTCATATGATGAGGTCAAGGCCCGATCCACCGCACACCAGGCTAAGCTGGCTGAACTCTCTGACGTGGAGAACCGCCGGAAGGCAGCCAACGACCTGCTTCAGGAACAGCAGCGCCAGTTGAAGCTACTGGGCGATCCTCTGGCCGCCCATAAGCGACTGCGGTCGGAGTTGGTTGCTACATACAAGGAGCGCTCGGGCCTGCTGGCAGCCCAATGCGAAGAGCTGAACCGCCTCTCTGAGGGCCTACTCAAAGCGGAGATTCGTAGCGGGCGGGGGTTCGAGGACGTCGAGGCGAAGTTTCGCGGTCTCGTAGCCGGATCTGGGTTGAGGGGAAGTCGGGTCGAGACGCTATTCGCCGGTTTGCGGGAAGAGAGCGAGCCCCTAGACACTTGGCAAGGAGTCCTGACCGAACTCGAAGTTGTCTTGCTTGTCGGGCCCGAAGGGGAACTGACGTCCGAAGTCACTCCAACACTGAGCCGACTTGGCGTCCCCGTAGCCGATCAGCGGAAGGTTCAAGCCAGGATGTCGGCAGACGGGTGGTTGGACCTTGCCTTAACGCCTGTAAGAGACTGGCCCGTATTCTGGTACAGGACCAAGGAGCAAGAGTTTATCCGGTTCGAAGCGGCCTCGGCCGGGCAACAGGCCACAACGCTACTGCGAATCCTCCTTGCTCAAACGGGGATGCCGCTAGTAATAGATCAACCCGAAGAGGATCTGGACAGTCAGGTGATTCAGGACGTCGTTGGGCGGGTCTGGAAAGCGAAGCAGGGACGGCAAATCATCTTCGCCAGTCACAACGCAAACCTTGTGGTGAACGGAGACGCCGAGTTAGTCGTCGTGTGTGATTATCGCGCGGCCCCCGACCAGTCAGGGGGTCACCTTAAGATCGAGGGGGCTATCGACGTCACGCCAGTGCGAAATGAGATCACCCGCATTATGGAGGGAGGAGAAAAGGCATTTCGTCTGCGAAAGGAGAAGTATGGCTTCTGACACACGGGGAGCTTCAATCCCCACCTTAGCTTGCCGCAATGCTCATTATGCTGAGGAAGCTGTCGCTGCTCGGTACCGTCGATCAGGTCGTGGACAGCACCGATGTGCTGGCGGACCCACGGACCTATCGACGTCTGGCCGGCCTGCATCCAAGGCAGGACTCAGATCCGCCTTGGTTCAGACCGGGGGCGTGAGACCCGGCTCCCGCTCGTCGTTGGCACTACCGGGTTGCCTCAATGTCGTGAACTTGCCGACGAATGGAGAGTGACCAGGCGCTCTCGCAGGTCACGATCTTTCGAGTAGCGTCCCGCCAGCTCCACCAAGATCAACTCTGAATACAGTTTATGGCTTGGAGACGGCATAGCCTACGTATGGCCGTTCGCTACTGATTGTGCACAGGTGGCCGCCGCCTGCTGGTCCGCGTGCGGACACGATGGTGTGCGTGGCCCGAGCGGGAATCAAGCCCCGAACGTCATCGAGGAGCTGGCGGCGTGCGAAGCGATGCCGTCGCAGCTGGCGTACGAGCATGGCGAAGCCGGGCTGGTCGCTTCTCGTGCGTGACCTTCTGCGGCTTGTGCCCACGTGAGCGGGCGACCAGCTCCGCTGTGAACGCGTCGGCGGAAAGGGGGCGGCTGAAGAGGAAGCCCTGCGCCTCGTCACAGCCCAGCCCGAGCAGGGCGTCGCGCTGTCCCTCGGTCTCCACCCCCTCGGCGAGAACGGTCATGCCGAGGCGATGTGCCAACTGAACGATGGTCCAGACGATGCTCGCATCCTCATCCTCCTCTGGCAGATTCAAGACAAACGATTGATCGATCTTCACCATGTTCGCCGGCAGCCGGCGCAGCGCACCGAGCGAGGAATACCCGGTGCCGAAGTCGTCGATGGCGAGGTGGACGCCGTCCTCGCGCAGCTCCGTAAGCATGGCAATGGCGTCGTACTCGCGCTCCATCAGGATGCTCTCGGTCACCTCCAGGAGCAGCGTTTCCGGTGCGACTTGTGCCCGGGCCAGCGCGTCCCGGACGCACGTGACGAAATTCTGCTCCCGCAGCTGGCGGCCGGAGACGTTGACCGCGATGGCGAAGTCGGGGTTGAAGTCCTGCTGCCAGCTCGCCGCCTGTCGGCACGCTTCGTGAAGCACCCAGTTCCCGATTGGGAGGATCAGGCCGGTCTCTTCAGCCCGTTCGATGAAGTCGTTCGGAGGCACCATGCCGCGGACCGGGTGCCGCCAGCGGACGAGCGCCTCGGCCCCGTGGATGGCGCCGTCTCCGAGTGCCACCACCGGTTGGTAGTGCAGCTCGAACTCCCTGTTCTCGACGGCGCGGTGCAGCTCGTCACCGAGCTCGTGGCGCCGCCGGGCTTTCAGCTGCATGGCGGGTTCGAAGGCGACGTGCTGGCCCTTGCCGGCACGTTTGGCCTCGTGCATGGCGAGGTTGGCAGCGGAGAGCACCGTTTCAGCCGACGCGTCCGTAGCCGTCACGGCCAATGCGCTGCCGACACTCACGCTGACGAAGACCTCCCCGTCAGCGAGGCGCAGCGGCTCCTTGAGCAGCCGGCGGAGTCGTTCGGCGACCGCTTCCGGTGCGGCGCAGTTCTCCAGGATGATGGCGAACTCGTCGCCGCCCAGCCGGGCGAGAAGCGACGGCACCAGCCGGTCGATGGTGTCGCCCGCCCGGATCACCTCGCGAAGTCGAGTCGACAAGGCAGAAAGGACGTCGTCGCCGGTCGAGTGACCTCGACTGTCGTTGATGACCTTGAAGTCATCGACATCGAGGTACAGCACGTCGACTCGGGTACCGTTCCGCTGTCCACGCTCGAGACTCTGTTGCAACCGTTCCGTGAGTAGCGCACGGTTCGGCAAGCCCGTCAGCCGGTCGTAGAGGGCCTGTTGCGTCAGTCGCTTCTCGGCCGCCTCCCGCTCGATGACTTGGCCGAGCTGCCCCCCGAAGATGCTGCCGGCCCGCAGCAGGGTGTCGTCCGGCTCCTGGACCTCGCTGCCAAAGAACTCCAGGACCCCCACCGTGTCAGCACGAACGCGGATTGGTAGGCAAAAAGCCGCAGCCAGGCCGCATGCGTCGGCGTGCGAAGTCTGCAGGCTGCTGTCGGCACTCAAGTCGCTGATCCACACCGGCTTCCCGCTCTGCAGCGTGCGCCCTGGCAGGCCTTCGCCGATCCGGTGGCACACCTGCTCGGTCGCTCTTCGGAAGTCAGAGAACCGGTTGGGATCGCTGAGGTGCCACACCCCGAGTGAAATCAGGGTCCCCGGCCTCTCGGGTGAAAGCACGAGGGCGTGGCCGACCGGCCAGCCAGTGTGGGCGCAGACGCTGGACAGCGTCTTGCGCATGGCATCGGCGACGGTGGCTGCCTCATTGGCGTGGACCGTGATCTCCCGGAGCAGTTCCGTAATCCTGCTCGTGCGGGTGAGCTCCGCGACCGTGCTATGCAGGGCGGTCTCGGTCTCTGTCCGCGCAGTGACGTCCTGACAAATGCCGCTCACGCCGACCGGGCATCCGGTGGAGTCGTGGCGGGGCTCTACCGCAAGGAAGACCCAGTAGACCCGGCCGTCGGGTCGCACAACGCGGTGATCCAGCTCCGCCCTTGCCTCGCGCGACAGGGCGCTCTGGAACGCGTCCGCCACGGAGGCCCGGTCGTCCGGGTGCACCAGGTCGAGGTGCGCGGACAGGGAGACCTCGAACGCACCCGGGTCGGTCCCGTGGATGGCGTGCATCCCCTCCGACCACTGGGTCGACCCGTCCTGGCCGTCCACCACGAATCTGCCGATGCCCGCCAGCGCCTCGCTCCGACGTACCCGCTCCTCGCTCGCTGCCAATGTCTGCTGGGAGAACACCTGCTCGGTCAGGTCGCGCACGACCACCGAGCAGCCGACGACCGGACCCTCGCCCTGTCGCAACGGGACGAAGGTGGCCGACACCGGGATGGTGAGCCGGGGTGAGCGCTGCAGGTCGAGGTGGACATGCTCGAGGCGCTCACCGTCGAAGACGCGCTCGAGCAGGCCAGCAAATGCGTCCACGTCCGGGAAGTACGTGGACAGTGGCCGTGCCAGCACCGTTTCCAGTGGTCGGCCCACCAGACGTCTCGCCGCCGGATTCCAACTGCAGATAAGGCCGTCTCGATCGAGGCCCAGGACAGCATCGTCCGATGCGTCCTCGGCGGCGGCCAAATGGGCGAACCGCCTGGCGAAGTCCTCCATGTGCGTAGCAGCCTCCACTGCGGTTGCACGCTTGACCCCGCGACCGACGGCGGTTCGAGCTGCTTGTCTCGTGCCCGAGCGCCGCACGCCTTCCGGGCCGACGCCCGCTTTTAGCTGCCCCTACATGTCTCGCATCTCGAAGTACCGGGCAACGTCGGGCAGCGACTGCAGGACCACAGCCGCGACCACCACGAGCAGGGTGTTGCAGAGCAACTTCATTCGGACTTCTCCCGTCGTGCGCCTCCACGGTCGCCGGAGTTTCCCGCAATCAGGACTGCATCGGCGCCCGCCAGACCTGCCTTGAGCAGCCACGCCGTGGCCGGCGCCCACCGACCCTCACCCCAGCCGGCCGCACCGGTTTCCCTACGGCTTCAGCCGACTCCCCGCTCGACCGATACACGGTGCGAGGGACACCAGGCGATCGGGGCGCCGTGCCGATCCCGAAGCAGCCGAGCGAGGATTGCAGTGTTGGTCGCGGAACAGGTGACGTTCGTCGTCGTGGCGGCCGATTCCGCGGTGCTCGTGGAGGCACGCAGCAGTGTGGGGCCGATCACTTTCGGCACGATGACGGTCAGCGGGCAGATTGACTCGGCACTGCACGGCGGCACAGTCGACACTCGACTGCCGACCGCTGCCACGCTCGCGGTGCCGGTGGCCTCGCTGCGTTCCGGAAACCCCTTGTACGAAGCGGAGGTCCGCAGCCGTCTCGACGCTCGACGGTTCCCGGAGATCACGGCCGTCCTGCATACGATCACGGCGTTGGGCCCCGGGCGGTTCGCGGTTACCGGCGCGGTGACCATCCAAGGCACCAGCCGCGAGCTGTCCGGCGGGCTCGAGCTGACGCTGGCCGAGGACGGGACAGCGCTCGTGACGGGTTCCCAGACGATCGACATGCGGGATTTCGCCATCGACCTGCCGACCGTGCTGATGCTCAAGATCTACCCAGACGTGACCGTACGGTTCCGTATCCGGGCCGTTCGAGTACTGCACAGCCAAGAGAGTCGGGAATCGACATGACGGCACTAGTGGCGTTCTATTTCGGCTGGGTGATGGGCGCGCGTGGTGGCCAGAAGAGCCTGGACGAGGTGTCCGCGGCAATGACTTCACTGCGCGAGTCGGAGGAGTTCACTGCGCTGCTCTTCGCGCTGCGGGCTCATCTCGGGTACACGCTGCACCAGGCGGCGGACTGGCTACAGGCCGTCGACGGGCCTCCCCCCGGCGTTCCCGACGTGCTCGCCCGCATACAAGACCTGGTGTTCTCGACCGACACGGGGTCTGCGGCCGCCTGACCGCCGGCAGCGGGCGGCGCTCACTTGGATTCCAGGAAGCGCTCGACGTCCGCTGCGTCAGCCGTCAGCGCTGCCGCGTCGGCGGGCTCGAGATCGCCGAACGGCGTCGGCACGACCCTCTTTCCCGGCAGGCCCCAGGTCGCCACGGCAGCAAGACTCAGTACGAGCGCACTCAGATGTCCTACCTCGGGTGACTGACGGGACGCGGCACTCGGCCGCTGGCTGCCGCGCCATGTCTTCAGCCAAGGGCACCGGGGTCGCGTCGGCAACCTTTCGCCAGGCTGGCCATCTCCGGTCAGCAGGATCTGGAGCCGCTGGCCGGCCGACCGACGTGGCCGAACGGCCCTGTTTGCAGTGCCCGAGGCTGGGGCGTTGCGCACAGTGGGGTCATCGCTACTGGAGGCACGGGCTCCGGGCCATCAGTAGACCGGGGCATGACGATGGGGTCAGTCGTGCACATCCGTTTCGCAATGCTCGCGGGCGTCGCAGCAGCGGGGGGATGGCGACGCCAAACGTGGCGACCGCCGCTTATCCCGGCTCCAACGGGCCATCGCCTTCGAGCAGGACGGCTTCATCTACTCGATCAAGGACGACGGGTCCGACCGTCAGCAGCTGACGACGGACACCCGCAGTCGCGGTCCGCGCTGGCCGCCGGACGGACGTCTGATCGCCTTCCACCGGTCAGGGGATATCTGGATCATGAAGGGTGACGGCAGCGCGGCGCGCCGGGTCACGAGCGGGCCGGCGAAGGACTTCAGCCCAGCTGGTCGCCCGACGGCCGGCGGCTGGTCTTCTCGCGCACGACGGACGGCACGTCCGCCGGTCGCACCTCGCCGGCACCGGGCCGGACGTCACACCCGACGGGAGCCACGTGGTCTTCCACGGCGCCGAGGCCAGCTCCGACTCGGGAATCGCGATCACCGACCTGTCCGGCGGAGGTCTCCGGTTCCTGGTCGGGCCTGAGGACAACGTCGTGGAGAGAGCCGACCCCGGCCGTGTCACCCGACGGCACGCGCGTCGTCTACACCACCGGCAACGAGAACCCGCAGCTCAACGTGGTCTTCATCGGCAGTGGGAGCAGTCGCTTCTACTACGAGAGCAACTCCAAACGACTTCCCGACCCGCCCGGACTGGCAGCCGCGCCCCTGAGCACTCGGCAGGGGCGGCGCGCCCGGCGGGTCTGATCGCCACCGGGAGGGCTGTCAGCGGTCTCCGGTGTAATGCTCGATGTGAGTGACGACGTGCACCTTCGGGACGAGGCCGAGTCGGCGCTCCGCCGCCTCGCCGGCGAGGACGCCAGGCTCCGGAACGACCAGTGGCGGGCGATCGAGGCGCTCGTCGTCGAGCGCCGGCGGGTCCTGGTGGTCCAGCGCACCGGCTGGGGGAAGTCGGCGGTCTACTTCGTCGCGACCGCGCTGCTGCGGGCTCGGGGCGGCGGCGCCACGGTGATCGTCTCGCCGCTGCTGTCGCTGATGCGCAACCAGGTGACCGCCGCGGAGCGGGCCGGCATCCGGGCCCGCACCATCAACTCCGCCAATGTGGAGGACTGGACCGCCGTCCAGTCCGAGATCGCAACCGGCGCGATCGACGTACTGCTGGTCAGCCCGGAGCGGCTGAACAACCCGGAGTTCCGCGACACCGTGCTGCCCAAGCTGGCGGCCGAGGCCGGCCTGCTGGTGGTGGACGAGGCGCACTGCATCTCCGACTGGGGGCACGACTTCCGGCCCGACTACCGCCGGATCGCGACCTTGCTCACGGACCTACCACCCGGCGTACCGGTGCTGGCGACCACGGCCACCGCGAACGCCCGGGTGGTCACCGACGTGTCCGAGCAACTGGGCGAGGCCGGCCGGGCCGACCCGGCGCTGGTGCTGCGCGGCAGCCTGGACCGCG
>JAABUR0100001519.1_pt1 | contig 41248 bp, 42 predicted proteins | sample 5560091 | NCBI WGS metagenome assembly JAABUR01 (sample SAMN10711879, study PRJNA513375) | rock metagenome | isolation source: Antarctica rocks | place: Antarctica: Victoria Land, University Valley sud | reverse complement strand
ATGCCCAGCACCCGCACCGGTCCGGGGTAGCCAGCTGGGCATCGGCATGGGCGACGCACGGTGCACCACCGGCCAGCTCAGCCCGAACGCCCTGCCCACCGTGGCAACTGCCGTCCCGCCCGCGCCGACACCGACCGCTGCCCCCACAGCGCGGCGCAACCGGCCGGTGACCCGGGCACCGGCCGGCAGCTCGCCGATCTGCTCGGTGAACGCCTGACGCGGACACAGCTTCTCTCGGCCTGCGTACTGCACCTTGTGCCAGCGCACCGCCAGCAGCTCCTCGCCGTAGGGCAGGTCCCGCGGCCGGGTCGTGCGCCGCTGGCGCACCGTGGTCGAGAACGCCCCGCACTGCGGGCAGGCGCAGGCGCAGGGGTCGTCGGTCTCCAGATGCACCACCCGCCCGAGCGCCTCAACACACTCGACATCTCGCACCCGTACTCCGCGCAGCCCGAACAGGATCGTCGTACCGTTCTGCATCACTCGTGGCCCCTTGGCTGTCGGCTCGAATCCACCGCCAGCATCGAGGGGCCACGGGCCATCAGCCCGGACCCTGCAACATCACAAGATCGTGTCCTTCCCCCTCAAGTTCGTAGAGCCCCTTATTGACAGCGCTGGCCGAGCACGGCGAGACCAGCGAGCAGTTGACACCGATCGCGATCGAGACCGGGCGAGGACTGCTGGTTGCCTGTCTGCGGGTCAGCGGCCGCGATGTCTGGTGTTCAACCTGATGGCCGCGGACCGCTACCGAGAACGCACGACCGTGGCGCGGTCGAAGTCCGACGCGGTGGATGCCCTGATGCTGGCCTATGTGCCGCGCACCGGGCGGCACGCGCACCGCGTGCTGCCCGCGGACAGCGAGCTGGTCCGGGCGATCGCCGTGCTGGCCCGTACCGGGCAGGACGCGGGATGGAACCGGCAACACATCGCCAACCAGCTTCGCTCAGCGCCTCGTGAGTACTTCCCCGCCGCCTGCAGGCCTTCCATGTCAAGCGCATCGGGCTCCCAGTCCCCAAGCGCGTGCCATCTCTCGAGACGGCACCGACCTCAGCCGCGGCGGCCCGACTGACCAAGACCCGGCTGACGCTGCCGAAGCGCGCCGGGCGGCAGCGCAACCTTGATGCGGGGATCGAGCGGCTGTACGAAATCTTCCACGCTGAAGCGCTGCGGCACAGCCCTCGAATCGAGGCGCGTTCGGGCAGCAAACCCGGACGTTGTTGTTGCAGCTCGACGCCCTCCGCGCACCGACCAGCTGCTGGCCGCGACCCAAGCAGCGTTCGTCGAGCATCCCGACGCGGAGATCATCACCAGCTTCCCCGGCCTCGGCGCGATCAACGGAGCGCGGCTCCTCGCCGAGATCGGCGATGACCGCGGCCGGTTCCGCAATGCACGAGCACTGAAGGCCTACGCCGGCTCCGCGGCGATCACCAGAGCCTCCGGCAAGAGCCGGCTGGTCATGCACCGGCGCGTCAAGAACGACCGCCTCGCTGCCACGGTCAGCTTCCAGCCTGCGGGTCAGGTGCCGACAGTCCTCGACCGCGAACCGAACCGGCTGCCGGTCACCGTCGCCACCGGCTGCGGCCAAGGCGTCTGCCCACTGCACCGCCCCGCTGTGGTCGCAGCCAGGGCACCTCCGCCAACCGATGCCCGACCTGGTCGACCGCGACGAGCGTGTGGGTCTTCTTGTGGGCGTCTACCCCGATCGTGATCATGGGCGTGTCCTTCCGCTGTCCTTGGTCATAACGTCGGGCGGCGACCGCAGCGGTGGGCACGCCTCAATCGGGCTCGAGGCAGGCTCCTCTCAAGCCACACCACCGCGGTCGACGGTCGACGCGGCCGGGCCGCACATCGGGACCAGCCACGGCGCGTGCCCGGGCAGCGAACAACGAGCGAACCCGGCCGCGTCGACCACCGGCCTGGACGCGACCACCGGCGATTCGCGCATCACGGCCGGCCTCAGGGTGACATTGACGCGAAGAAACTCGACGCCGCCAGCAGGATTTCGTTGGCTCGCTTGAGCTCCCTGTTCTCCCGCTCGAGCGCTTTGATCCGCCCGGCGTCTTGGGTCGTGGTTCCCGGCCGCTGACCGGCGTCGATCGCGGCCTGCTTGCACCAGCCGCGCAACGTGTCGGGGTCGACCCCTACCCGCGGGCCGATTCGCAGCACGGCGGCGTTCAACGTCAGGCCCGGCTCCTGGGCCCCGGGCCTCCTGCACAAGTCGCTGCGCCCGATCACGCAGCTCGATCGGGTACTTCTTCGGTGCTGGCACCAGTCCACCTTCTCGTGGCTTTGAGCCCGCTACCAGACAGGACGGTTCAGTCTGGACCCCGCCGGGCGAGAAACACTGGCACGGTGGCACCGCCGACAACATGATGTGCCACTACGCCATGCTCGAAGGCACCGGCGACGGCGACCCCACCACCTGGCTCGAACCCGTCACCGACGAGCAGTACCAGTCGGCAAACGAACAGCCGTGACAGCACCCGCGGTGGAAGCTGAGATGGTATGGGTCGACAGGGCCGGGGCGGTCTTGGTAGCCGAGCGGTGTGCCGTTCGAAGTCGGCTTCGTACAGCGTCCCCACTACGACGTCATCCCGGTGAGCGGTGCAGCGCGTGGTCACACCCGAGGCAGCTGGCCCGGGGCACCGGTGGCTGCTGGACCTGCTTCTGGCGCAGAGCGCTGCGCTTGATCAGCCCGGAGTGTCCGCCAGCAGGTAGCGGGCTGCGGTCTCCGCCAGGTCTGCGACGAACACGTCGTAGTCCACAGGCGCGGCCGTGGCGATTCCCGGTCCGTAGGAGACCCGGATGATCGAAGTCGCGAAGACTGTGCCGAAGCAGGACCGGACGGCGGCTCCGGATCGGGGTGACGGATCGCCTGGCGGGCTCGCAGGGCGACCCGGGCGAAGCCCTCCCCCAGCTCCTGGCTGTAGCGCGAGCCGGGCCTGACCTCCGGGTGGGGCGGACCCGTTACGGACCACCAGCCGGTGCCCGTCGTCGTCGAGCTCGCCGGCGCATTCCTCGACGTGGGCGGCGACCTCCGCCAGCAGCACCGCGGCCAGCATCTGCCGGGCCCCGTCCCGCGCCGATCGCATCCAGCAACGACCCACCGCAACCGCGGTCACTGGTCACGGCTTCGTCATCAGCTACCTTGAGCACGGGCATACCTTTCCGGACCGGCGCGTCAACGCCGGCCCTGATCAGAACTTGCAACGGCTTCGGAGCATCCCCGGGAAGGTGCGCCCCTTCGCGTCACCTCGCCGAGAGCCATCCACAGGTTCTGATCATTGCTCTTCTCTGGTTGACCGGGTGGCTTCGGGGAGACAGTTGTCGACATGACCCCAGGCGCGATCCGTAGATCATCGAGAGCGACGAGCATTGGCCCGGACGGTACTTCCCACGTCGGTAGGTCCCGCGGCCCTGTGCTAGCCGTAGGACAGCATCGACTGGTCGTCGACGGCACCCTGGTTGATGGGCGTCGTCAACGCAGCCCGGAGTCGTTCTCCGATGCCCGTCGCTACTCCACGCTGGATCGACAGTTGGCTCTGGGCGAGTCGCTCCTGCGTGACGGTGCCGACATGGTGGACGTCGGCGGGCAGTCCGCGATCACCGGAAGGGCGGCGATTGCTGCCGCCGAGGAAGCGGATCGCGTGGTGCCGGTCATCGCCGAGCTGCGCCGCCGGCATCCGGACCTTCTGATCAGCGTCGACACGTACAAGGTCGCGGTGGCGGAGGCCGCCATCGCCGCCGGGGCGAGCATCATCGTCAACGATGTGAGCGGGCTACGTGATCCTGAGCTGGCCGCGTTGTGCTCGGGACGCAGACCTCGCTGGTCGTCATGCACACTCGCGACCGCCCCCTCGAACGACTGGTTGACGGATCGTGAGTGACGATCCGGCGAGTGATGTCCGAGACTTCCTCGAGCAGCGCATGCACGTCGCCTGCGACGCCGGCATAAGCCGCGAGGCCCTGATACTCGATCCGGGTCCCGACTTCGGGAAGACGCCCGCCCAGACCGTCAGCGTCCTGCGCGGCCTCTCGCACGTCAGGGCGCTCCGACGCCCCGTGCTGCTGGCTGTCTCACGCAAGGACTTATTCAGAGCCATCTTGCAGCGACGACTCTTGGGCCAGCAGGCTGGGACGACCGCGGCACTCGCCTGGCTGGCGACGGAGGGCGGAACACCGCTCGCGTACACGACGTGCGCGCAGCACGCGACGCTTTGACGTCGTCGACGTCGTCAGTGCAAGGCAGCACCTCGCGGCGGATTACCGCTTACCGGACGAGCTGCGTCATGAGCCTGTCGAGGCAGCAGCGAAGCACGAACAGTGACCGCGACGCCGTCTACCTCTCCGCCGTCGACCATGCTCATCGCGTGATGCCCATCTCCTCCTCAACGGGGGCCGAGGACGGCGCGCCCGCCTCGCCGTGCTGGTCGGCCGGGTCAGCGATCTCTCCACCGGCTGCGTCAACAGGGGCGCGTCCTCTGCGTGGCAGCCTCTTGCGCCGTTGGAGCGCAGCCACCTTTCGGCGGGCTAGGGCGACGGCGATGACAAGCGCCAGGCCGTTGAACAGCGGCGTGATCCAGTACACGCCGGTGGCGAACGCCAGCTGGAGGCCCTTGACTCCGAAGGCCAGCGTGAACAGGGCGACAATCGTTCCCCAGACGTTCGGTCGCGACTCGAACTGCGTCGCACCGAAGAACACCGCCGCGAACGCCGGAAAGAGCAGCGGTGGACCGAAGGAGTTGGAGAAGGAACCGATCTTCGCCCCATAGACCACGCCCGCGACGCCAGCCATCATGCCCGACACCACGAGCGAGCCACAGATGAGCCGGTCGGTGCGCACGCCCGAGAGACGTGCCGCTTCAGGATTTGCTCCCGTCGCAAATAGACGTCGGCCCAACGGCGTGAACTCCAGGACGTACCAGACCAGCAGCGACAGGAACAGCAGGTAGTAGACGACGACGGGAATCCCGAGCAGGTCGTTGCGGCCGAACTTCAAAAATGTAGGTGACAGGACACCCGTGATCTGCTGGTTTGCCGACACGTACAGCGTCGCCGCACCCAGGATCTGGCTCATTCCCAGAGTCGCGATAAACGAGTTGACACGGAAGTACGTGACGAGCAGGCCTGATATAAGGCCGACCAGCCCGCACGCGACGATCGCGAGGACGGAGGCCAGGGCAGCATTGATGTGGGTGTGTTGGGCCATCCAGCTCACGAGCACGAGACTGAAGGCCAGCATGTTGCCCACGGACAGATCGAACGCACCAGCCGTCAAGGGAATGAGTAGGGCGAGGCCCAGGACCCCCACCACCACCTGGTCAGCAGCCACGACCTTGAAGGTCACGTGGGTCAGGAAGGTTTCCGGAATCCAGAAGCCGAAGAGCAGGAAGACCAGAACCAGCAGGTAGACGGCGCTAGCACGCTGCATACCGGGGAGACGGCGCAGGCTCTGAGGGAGAGCCGTGTGGGTCAGCGTTCTCATCGTTGGCCTCTCACCAGGAGCCGTCGTGTATTTGCGTCAGTGGGGAAGGTGACTGGAGCCGGGGACGAGCTGTTCTTCTTCGAGCCGCTCACGGGTCACCTCACTACCGCGAAGCTCCTTGCAGACCCGCCCATCACGCAGGACGAGCACTCGGGTGCACAGACGCGCCAGCTCATAGTCGTCGGTAGAGCAGACCAGCACCGACGCACCCTGCTGCGCTGCCCTTTCGATGAGCAGGTGGATGTCGGCCTTCGAACCGACATCCACCCCCTGAGTGGGCTCGTCCAAGACGAGCACCTTCGGGTGGGTACGCATCCAACGCGCGATGATCACTTTCTGCTGATTACCACCGGAGAGCTCCGAGATGAGCCGTCGTGGGTCAGGCGGTCGCACGTCCAGCTCCTGTGCCCAGTGCGCTGCCTCTTGCTTCTCTGCCTTGGTGCTGAGATGCATGTGCTTGAACAGCGGCCGGAGATCGGCCAGGGTTAGGTTCTCACGGACCGAGGCGGCCGGCAGCATGGCTTGAGCGCGGTCGGCCGGGACAAAGGCCATGCCCGCGTCGATCGCGGCGCGCGGATCGCCGGGAGCCACGACAATGTCATCGACCTTCACCTCTCCCGCCCGTGGTGCGCGGCCAGCGACCAGGCCCGCCAGCTCCTCGCGACCTGACCCGGTGAGCCCAGATACCCCGACCACCTCACCCGGAGCGATGCGGACCGAGAGGTCGTCGACCACGGCTCCTTGGAGCCGCGACGTAGTCAGGCGCGCCGCTACGGGCGACTCGACTGGGGGCCCCTCGTCGGAGAGCTCGGCTCGCTGTGCGGCCGCGACCAACCTCCGCCCGAGCATGTGCTCCACCAACTGGTCCTGGCTCAGGTCGGAGACCGGGCAGGTAGTGATGGTCTTGCCGTCGCGCAGCACCGTCACGGTGTCGGCAAGCTCAAAGACCTCGCCGAGTTGATGCGAGATGAACAGCACTGCCGTCCCGGACTCCGCAACCCGGCGCACTGCGGCAAACAAGCGCTCGACCTCTGGGCCAGGCAGTGAGGCCGTCGGTTCATCGAGCACCAAGACCGGAACGCTTGCCACGCCATCGAGGGCCCGCGCGAGAGCGACCGCGGTGCGTTCGGAGGCGATCAGCTCCGAGACTCGACGATGGGGATCGATGCCGTACCCGAGCTTCTCGAGTGCTTGCGCCGCGTCCTGACGTTCGCGGCGCTTGGGCAAGCGGGAGAGCGACCGCCGGGATTCGTTGATCCGGAAGTTTTCAGCAACCGTCATGCCCTCTACGAGCCCCAGGTTCTGATGCACGAAGCGCAGACCGGCGTTCTGAGCGGCAGTTCCCGAACCCAGGGACAGCACGTGGCCCTGCACTTCGGCGTATGCGCCTTCTTGAGGCGCGTGATAACCGGCCAGGAGTTTCACCAGAGTCGACTTGCCCGAACCGTTCTGGCCGACAAGTGCGTGGACCTCGCCCTGCGCGACAGTCACGCAGAAGTTGTCCAAGGCACACTGAGCGTCGAAGAACTTGGTGACTCCACGAGTCCTGAGCGCGGGCACCGAGTCAGACGGCGGGGCCGCCGTCGGCGACTCTCCGGCGTCCAGCCCCGAGGCAGACATGGCCGTCACCAGGAACCGGACCGTGCGCGCCGACAGAACCCGGTCCTGATTGCACACGGGAAGAGTAGCCCACACGCCGGCACGGTTCTCCTTTTCGTCGCTGCTCCCACAGGTAACAGAGACCACACCATCCCCGATCGGTTGTCAACAGTTCCTCATCATGAACCGCTCACGAGTTGCGTAGGCCAGCAGCCGGCGGAAGCGCGGCCGACGTGCGTTGACATCGGCGCCGGGTCTGCCCGGTAGAACACGGCGGGCCGCCTGCCCGAGCGGCAACCCCCGCTGGGCTCGGCGCGCAACATCCTGACGCTCCGAAGACTAACGTGACCAGGCACATCGGGTCGGGAGGTACACAGGTGGCGTGGAAGCCCAGATCAGTGGCGGAGCAACGCCGAGACGATAGGGCGGAATGGGGCCTGCCTATCAACTACAGTCTCACGGACGAAGCCACACTGGCCGCTTCCCGACTCGACCACGTGGGAATGGCACTGCCTCCTCGCAAGATCAAGACATCCGAGTCGGTGGCACAGGACATCGTGCGCGACATCGTGGCCGAGCGCCTGCGAGTGGGCGACCGGCTTCCTGCCGAGAACGACATGCTGGATCTCTACGGCGTCAGCCGTGGGTCGCTGCGGGAAGCGCTCCGACTGCTGGAAGTGCAAGGGTTCATCACCTTGCGACGTGGCCCCGGTGGTGGACCGGTCCTTAATGCTGTCGATCCCGGAAATCTGGGCCGGACCGCGGCGCTGTACTTCCATCTGGCGGGAGCCACATACAACGAGCTGCTCGACGTCTATGTCCCCTTGTCAGCGCAGCTAGCGGTGGACGTGGCGCGTCTAGAGGACCGCTGCCGGGTGACCAGTGCACTCAAGCCGTTCGTCGAGGGCTTCGAAGCCGAGACGGAGCCTCTACGCTTCATGCGGGTGAACAACGGGTTCCACGCTGTCCTCGCCGAGTTGGCTCACAATCGTGTCTTCACCCTGCTCTTGCAGGCGGTCGGGCACATCTGGGTCAGTCACATACTGCTCGATCTCAACCCCACCGCTCTGCGGCACAACATCGTTGATGCGCACCAGGAGATCGCCAGAGCGATCTCGGCCGGCCACTCCGTCAAGTCGGGTCGACTGATGCGGGAGCACGACGACGAAGTCATCGCGTACTGCCGTGACCACTGGCCGGACCGGCTCACGGAGTTGGTCGAGTGGCGTTGAGCAGCGGCTGTTCACGACACTGCACAACGGCCACCGTCGACGGCAAGCATGGATCCCGTTGCGAAGCTCGAGTCGGGTCCGGCGAAGTACAGGGCCGCACCGACAATCTCGTCGGGACGTCCCCCTCGACGCAGGGGCCACTGCTTGGCTTTGTCATTGAACGAGTCCACATCCCACTGCGCGCTGATGTCGGTGAAAAAGGGACCGGCGATAATGGCATTCACCCGGATTGTGGGACCCAGGGCCATCGCGAAGCCCCGCGTCAGAGTCTGAAGACCGGCCTTCGCGGCCGCATAGACTAGGTCACTCGGTGTCGGCCGATCGGCGGCGTAGCTGCTGATGTTGATGATGGAGCCACCGTCGGCTTCCGCCATCCTCTTCCCGGCCAGCGCGGTCAACCGGAACGGGCCCTTGAGGTTCACCCCGATCACCTTGTCGAACAGTTCCTCGCTGACCGCATCCAACGATGGGTAGAGCGGAGCAATACCCGCGTTGTTCACTAGAATGTCGAGTCTGCCGAACTTGTCGTACACCTCGGACACCAGTCCATCGTGCGCGGACCACTGGCCGACGTGGGCGGGCAGCGACAACGCGCGGACGCCATGGCGCTCCTGTACCTCGGCCGCAAGGGACTCACAGTTCGAGGCCTTGCGACTGACGATCACCACATCAGCGCCGGCTCCGGCAAACGCCAGAACCATCTCCCGCCCGAGACCACGGCTGCCCCCGGTCACGAGTGCGACCTTGCCGACGAGGGGCCGATTCACTTCGGCAGGTCCTTCCAGGCGACGTTGCGGTCAACGCGGGGCGCGGAGGGAAGGCCGAGGACCCGCTCACCGATGATGCTGCGCTGAATCTCGTCGCTGCCTCCCGCGATGCGGTAGCCCGGCGCACCCAACAGGTGCTGTCTCCACGCGAAGGTTCCCCACTCACCCGTGTCGGCTGCCAAGCGCTGCCCCAACAGCTCTGTCACAACATCGGACACCAGTGTCATGGTCCTCGTCCATTGCAGCTTTCGGATGGAGCCTTCCGGCCCAGGACTGGCACCCGCCTGGACCCGCGCCTGATGCCGAAGTGCAGTCAGCGCCGACGACCGCTCGGCCGCGTACACCTGCGCCAGACGCTGCCGCACGATCGGATCATCTCCGAGATCGAGCCATTGAGCGAGCAGCCGCAGCTGGCGGAAGCCGCCCCCGATGTGGTCGTGTCGACCCGAGCCCGCCCCCCGCTCGAACCCGAGGGTGGTCAACGCAACCTTCCACCCCCCACCGACATCCCCCACACGGAGCGCATCAGGGATCCGCACCTCATCGAGGATGACTTCGTTGAACGAGGTCCCGCCGGACATCTGGCGCAACGGCCGAACCTGAATGCCTGCAGCATCGAGGGGCACCAGGAATGCCGTTATGCCGGCGTGTTTCGGCACGTCAGGGTCTGTCCGGGCAAGGAGCTCGCCCCAGGCCGCGAACTGCGCGCCCGACGTCCAGACCTTCTGCCCCGAGATCACCCACTCGTCGCCGTCCCGTCGGGCCCGCGTGCCCAGGGTTGCGAGGTCGGAGCCTGCGCCGGGTTCAGAGAACAGCTGGCAGCACAGCTCCTCCGCGCGGAGGAACGGCTCCACGAAGCGGGCGCGCTGCTCGGCGCTGCCCAGCAATGCGACCGTCGGTGCGACGAGGTTGGCGGTCACGGAGACGAGTTCGTGCCCCGACGGGGTGACGAACGCGCTCTCTTCCTGCGCGAAGGCGTCTGCGTACTCGCGGTCGAGTCCGCGGCCGCCAAGGTCTGCCGGCCGGTCAATGGCCACGTAGCCAGCGTCGTACTTGCACTGCTGCCAACTGGCGAGAGCCGCAATGAGCTCGCGTTCACGGTCGTCTGGAAGATCGTGGAACACCGCGACGTCGTCTGAGCCCTGGCCGAACGAACCGGCGTCGTCCAGGCGTGGGGCGAGCCGGGCGGCCAGCCACGATCTCGCCTCAGCACGGAACTCGGTCACGCTCGGGGTGCTCACGGCGCCTCCAAGGCAACGATCATCTTCCCGGTGTTCTCGCCGCGGAGCATGCCGAGAAAGGCCGGCCACGCGGCCTCGATGCCGCCGGTCCTGCGCGTCTCCACACTCTTGATTGCGCCCACGTCCAGGAGGTGCGTCATACCCCGAAGGAACGTGTCGCGTCGATCTTCGAAGTCGGACAGCAGGAAGCCCTGGATCCGCAGACTCCGCTGGATGGCCAGCAGCAGGTTTCGCGGTCCAGGCTGAGGCGTCTTGCTGTTGTAGACAGCGATGGCCCCGCACAGCACGATGCGCCCGTGCGGTCGCATGGCGCGAATTGCCGCCTCCAGCTGTTCTCCCCCGACGTTGTCGAAGAAGATATCCAACGCTTTGACGCCCGCCTCCTCCATGGCACCGCGCAGAGACTCGCGAATCGGTCCCTCGTGGTAGTCGAAGACCGCATCGAATCCCAGTTCGTCTCGAAGGTAGGCAATCTTGCTGGGCGTGCCGGCACTGCCGATGACCGTTGCTCCGCTGAACTTGGCGAGCTGTGCCACCGTCGCTCCCACGGCACCCGCAGCACTGGAGACGTACAACGCCTCGCCCGGCCGGATCCCGGCAACCTCGAAGAGTCCCATCCAGGCTGTCATGCCGGTAACACCGAACAGCCCGAGGTGCGCAGACTGGTGATCACCCAGGTCCGCGGCGATCGTGACCTCGTCTGGCGTGAGCACGCTCAGCTCGCGCCAACCGAGCCCGTGCAGAGCCACCGCTCCTACCTCGATCTCTGGATTACGCGAGGCCACAACAGTCCCGACGGCACGGGCCTCCATGGGCTCATCCAGCGCAAAGGGAGCTACGTAGGACGGCTGGTCCCCCATCCTCCCGCGCAGGTACGGGTCCACCGACATGAACGTGTTGCGGACGAGAACCTGGCCGTCCAGGAGGTCAGGAACCGGCGATTCCACCAGCGCCACGTCGCTGTCCTGCGGCCACCCGTCGGGCCGCCTCCGCAGATGCCAGGCACGGCTCACCGTGGGCACGTCGGGCGGGATGGCTACGCCGGCGTTCAGGAGTCCGCCCCGAGGGATGCCATCTCGTCCGTAGCAACCCAACCCACGACGAGGTTCAACCGATCGATCTTCCAGGTATCGCCGTCCTTAACCAGGTTGATGTCGTACCGGGAGACCATCCGCAACACGTCGTTCGGCACCGCTTCGTCCGTCTGATGAGAGATCAGGTACACCAAGGCGTGCGCCTCGCTGCCATGCACCTCGGGGTGGTAGACGGACACAAGATGATGTTGCCAGGTCTTGGTCGCCGTCGCTCCCTTGATCCACTCGACGATGGCGTCGCCACCGATCAGCTCTGTGTCGCCGTTGTACACGGCCCGTGCCTTGTCGGTGAACAGCTGCCGCAGGGCGGGGAACTGCTTGGTGTCGATGGTGGAGGCGTATCGCTGAATGACATCAGTGACGCGCGTACGGGCATACAGCTCGGTCAACATACTTTCTTCCACGGCCATCCTTCTTCGCGCGATCTGGTGGTCCAGGCGCTTCGGCGTCAGGAGACGCTTGTCCAGACGCTCTTGGTCTGCAGATAGCTGTCCAGTGCTTCCTCGCCGAGGTTGCGGCCGTAGCCGGAAGCCTTCACCCCGCCGTAGGGGACGGACGCGTTCACAGCCTGGTACGTGTTGATCCACACCGTGCCGACCTCGAGTGCGCGGCTGGCACGGTGCGCGCGGGAAAGGCTTTCCGTCCACACCCCTGCAGCAAGTCCGAACTCGACCTGGTTCGCGAGCCGGAAGGCCTCCGCTTCGCTGTCGAAGGGAATCAGCGACATCACCGGGCCGAAGATCTCCTCCTGTGCAATGCGCATGTGGTTGTCGACGCCCGCGAAGATGGTCGGCTCGTGCAGGAAACCGTCGTTGCCCAGGCGGTGCCCCCCGAGAACAAGCTCGGCCCCCTCTGAGACGCCGATGCCGACATACCGCTCAACCCGCTCCAACTGCTCCTGCGAGATCAGGGGCCCCAGCTGCGTACCGGCATCGAAAGCGGACCCAACCTGCAACGACTGGGACTGCGTGACCACGCGGGCGACGAACTCGTCGTAGACGGACCTGTGCACGAGCGTGCGGGTGCCTGCCGTGCAGACCTGGCCCGAGTTGCTCCACACCGCTGACATGGCCCCAGCGGCGGCCGCGTCCAGATCAGCGTCGTCGAAGACGATGAACGGGCTCTTGCCGCCGAGCTCCATCGTGACGCGTTTCAGTGTTCGCGCCGCCCGGCCGGCGATGATTCGGCCTGTTTCTGCTGATCCGGTAAACGAGATCTTTTGCACCCCGGGATGGTCGACAAGCGCAGCCCCGACCACCTCGCCGGCGCCGTGCACCACGCCGACAACCCCGTCGGGGATCCCGGCTTCCTGACACAGCTCGGCGAGCAGCGTGGCGGTCATCGGGGTCTGCTCGGCAGGCTTCAGGATGACGCTGTTGCCGGCCGCCAACGCGATCGCGACGCCGGCGAGGGTCGCGGTCGGCCCGTTCCACGGCACGATGCAGGCGACGACACCCACCGGCTCACGCTCCAGGGCCACGTGCACATCCGACGGCACGGCCGGAAGTGCGCCCCTTATCTTGGTCGGCCAACCCGCGTAGTATTCCACCGCGCCGACCGCGAAGTCGACGATGAAGCCGCCGTACGCCTGGATGATGCCGGCGTCCAGGCTGTCCAGGTCGCCGAGCGTGTCCCGGCGACTACGCACGATCCCGGCCAGACGGTGCAATGTCAGCTCACGCTCAGCAGGCGGCAGGCCACGCCAGCGGCGGTCTTCGAAGGCACGACGAGCCGCCAGCACCGCACGGTCCACATCCTGCGGCGTGCCCTGCGCGGCGTGGGCGACCACGCGCCCGCTGGATGGGTCGAAGACGTCGAAAGTCGCCCCATCGCTGGCCGCAACCACCTCGCCGTCGATGAAGTGGCCGACCCACTCCCGTTCGAGGTAGCGACGGGCTCCGTCGGACAGATCGTACGTCGGCGGCGCTGGCAGGACCGAGTTCGTCATGGCGCTTCCTTGCTTCCGTCGTTAGAAGTCCCTGCAGCTCGCATTCGACGAGCCGTCAATCCGATTTCTTATCACGAATCCTTGACCACGTCAGGAACCTGCGGCATCATCCTCGCCAGTAGGCCACCTGGCCGGATGCACTAGGAAGGCGGGCGATGATAGCCGTCACAATCCAGCGCGACCGGCCCACACCGGGCAGCTCGGGCTGAGGGTGCCCCAACCAGGAGGAGCGAAGATCGATGGCGGATTACCTCCAGACCAAGGTCGACCTCACGACCAAGATCGGTCCGGCCGGGAGTCACTGGGCGGAGATCGACGAATTGCGGGAGAAGCATCGTTTCTTTCGCAACGAGTCTGACCAAGGCTCCGATTACTGGGTGCTCACCCGGTACGACGACATCCGGGAGGCCTTCCGGGACCCCTCTACGTTCTGCAACCGCTCGATCGTCCCCACTGACCCGGACCCGGCTTATCGCTTCCTGCCTTCGTTCCTCGACCCGCCCCGACACGGGAAGTTCCGTCGGTTGATGAACGGTTGGTTCGCACCGGCAGCGGTGGCCCGGTGGCGGCCCGACCTCGAGCGCATGGCGGGGGACACGATCGACGCTGTGGTGCCCGACGGTCGCTGCGATCTCCTCGACACGTTGGGCGATGAGTTCCCCGTCAAGGGCTTCTTGCTCTCGATGGGACTCGGCCTCGAGGACGCGGACTTCTTCGTCGACTGCGTCCATCGGATGTCCGGCGTCAACGATGTCGGTCACCAGGAAGAGCTGATGAAGGCCTGGGGAGAGGTGGCCACGTACTGGCAGGATCTGTTGGCCGAGAGAAGGCGCCAACCGGCCGACCCCGAGGTCGACTTCGTCACCCACATGCTCAATGCTCGGATCGACGGGGAGCCGGTTCCCGACGACGAGATCACCGACACCTGCGTGACCCTAACGTTCGGAAGCCTGGAGACTCTCAAGAGTCAGCTCGGCTGGTGCTTCTACCATCTGGCCACGCACCCCGAGGACCGGCGCCGGCTCGTCGACTCACCCGAGCTCATTCCGTCCGCGGTAGAGGAGTTCCTGCGCGCTTACCCCATCGTCAGCATGGCCCGCAAGGTGACCAAGGACGTAAACTTTCATGGCTGCCCGATGAAGCAGGACGACATGGTGCTGCTGACGATCCAGTCGGCGACCCGCGATCCGAGGCAGTTCCCTGACCCCGCGCACGTGCAGATCGACCGCAATCCGAACCGTCACATCGCCTTCGGCGCCAGCGAGCACCGGTGCGTCGGATCGCATCTGGCCCGCGCCGAACTCCAGACCGCCATTGCCGAGTGGCACAAGCGTATTCCAGACTACTCGGTCGAAGGCGACGAGCCGATCTTGGCCCACGGCGGCCAGGTATCCGTCCTCAGCCTTCCGCTCACATGGCGATGACAGTGCGCGTGGCGGTCCGCCCGCGCGGACGAAAGGACGAGTCATGAGGGTAACGGTCGACGCGGATCTGTGCTGCGGCCACGGTCGCTGTTACGAGCTGGCGCCGAACGCCTACAGCAGCGACGACGAAGGCTTCAACGCGCGGAAGGGCACCACGTTCACCGTCCCTCCAGGAGCAGAAGCGGATGCTCGCACCGGCGCCGCCGCCTGCCCGGAGGTGGCGATCACGATCGATGAGAGTTGACGACTGCAGGCTCCACCCGCATTTTCCTCGAGAGGATGACATGAACGCAATAGACGTCGATGCCTACCGCGTGATCGACACAGACACCCACGTTATCGAGCCCTATGACCTCTGGACGTCACGAATGTCCGTAGCCAAGTGGGGTGACCTCGTCCCCCACGTGAAGTTCGACTCCGAGCGTCAAGAAGACGCGTGGTACTTCGGTGACGAGCGCGTAGGAGCCGGCGCCGGAGCAGCGCAGGCCGGCTGGAAGGAGTACCCGCCGCTGCACCCCCCGAACCTCGACGTGGTCGATCCGGCCACCTGGGATCGGCAGAAGCGGCTGGTGCGCATGGATGAGCACGGCATTTGGGCGCAGGTGCTATACCCGAACGTAGCTGGCTTCGGTGCAGGCAAGGTGCTGACGATGGGCGACCCCGAGCTGATGCTCGCCTGCATACTGGCCTACAACGACTTTCTCGCCGACTACGCGTCGATCGCACCCGAGCGCTTTGTCCCGATCATGGCCCTTCCGATGTGGGACGTCGACCTCTGCCAGGCAGAGATCGCGCGCGCGACGTCCCTCGGCCACAAGGGCATCATCATGACGGGCGAACCAGGGTTCTGGGGTCTGCCGAAGATCGCCGACCCGCACTGGGACCCGCTGTGGGCCGCCGCTCAGGACGCTGAGCTGTCGATCAACTTCCACATCGGCTCCGGTGACATGTCCATCTTCGACACGGTCTACGAGAAGGCCGGCATGCACGCCAACTACGCGGGCTTCGGCGTGCAGTTCGGAATGTCTAACGTGCGACCGATGGCGAACCTGATCACCGGTGGGGTCTGCCATCGCTTCCCCCGGCTGAACTTCGTCTCGGTAGAAAGCGGTGTGGGCTGGATCCCGTTCGCGCTGGAGCACCTCGACTGGCAGTGGCTCAACTGCGGCGTGCCGCAGGAACACCCGGAGTACGACTTGCTGCCCAGCGAGTACTTCAAGCGTCAGATGTTCGGCTGCTTCTGGTTCGAGACCGAGAGCGTGAAAGCGGCCATCAACCAGATCGGCGCCGATTCGATCCTGTACGAAAGCGACTTCCCGCACCCGACCAGCATGGCGCCCGGCCCGGCGACCGCTGCGACCGAGCCCCGGAACTACATCGCGGACAAGCTATCCGATCTTCCTGAGGACGTTCTGCGGAAGATCCTCCATGATAACGCGGCGAAGCTGTACCACCTCGATTCACTGGCTCGGCAGACGTGACCAGACGCAGCTCGCGGTGGACTCATTCTTTCGTTCCGCTCTGCGCAGCAGGACTCCTGTCGGCTCTCTCGTTGGCGGCCTGCGGCAGCAGCGGGTCCGCAACCGGCCAAGCGCCGTAATCGGCGCGGCGCGCCCGGCGGGGGCCGTTCATGCGGGGCTCTGGCGGCCGGTGGTGAGCCCGGGTCGGTGCCGGGGCCGGTAGCTGCGTCCGGGCATTGGGACGTGGTAGGCGCTGTTGACGAGCCGGTCGAGGATGGACTCGGCGACGACGGGTTGGGGAACAGCGGATACCAGTGGGCCGGGGCCCCGGTTGCTGGTGGCGATGATGCTGCGGCCGGCGCGTTCGGTGACCAGCTCATAGAGGTCGTCGGCCTGGGGCAGTTCGCGCATGGCGAAGTCGTCGCAGATCAGCAGGGCGGGGCGGGCCCGGCGGGTGCCCCGGCGGCCGGGGCGCTCACTGCCCCACCGCCCGGCCCACGGCCTGCGGGTCCTTGCCATCGCCGGTGTCGCCGTCGCCGTCGTGCAGGTGGGCGAGCAGTCCGTCGGCTCCGTGCAGATGCGCCGGGGTGCCCACCGACGCGGCACCGGGGTCGACGCCCTAAGTGGGGCGCGCGGCAGTCTCGGTGCCGGCAGCGAGGATCCCGCGCACCGTGCGGTAGGTCGGGTCCCCGGCCGCCAGTGCCGTCGCACACGCGGCGTCGACCCGCTCGGCGGGTGCCTGTCGGCCAAAGCGACGATGCCTTGGGCTGCGCGCAGCCGATGCAGCGCCTGCACCGCGAGCAGCCCGGCGACCAGCTCGGCGACATGCGGGCCAACTCTGGCGGCCTTGGTGCGGCACCAGACCGGGTTGCGGGAGAAGAACGCGATCTTCTCCGGCGGGTAGTCAGCCTCATCGGTGCACCTGCCCCGGGCGACCCGCGGCCAGGTCTTGACCAGCACCCCGCCGACGTGGATCGCCACGACCCGTTCGGTGAGCTTGGTGTCGGTCCGCGCCCCGATATGCGTCCACGGCACCGAGTAGAGGACCTTGTCGACCTGGACATGGCAGTCCGGGGCGACCTTCGGGCTGACCCAGCGCGCGACCTCGAACCGTTTGCCGGGCAGCGGGAGCAGCCCGGGTGCCTCCACCGCCTCGAACACCGCCAGCGGACGGGCACCGTCCAGCCCGCGGTGGGCCCGCTGGCCAGCGACGTCGGTGCACCACGCCAGCGCTCGGGCCTGCATGTCCGCCACGCTGGCGAACGAGCGTCCCCGCCAGAACGAGTCCCGCACGTACTGGACCATCCGTTCCACCCGGGGCTCGTCCTTGGGCTTCAGGGCCCGCGCCGGGTCCACCAGGCAGCCGTAGTGCTCGGCCATCTCGGCATAGCCGCGGTTGACCAGCGGGTCATACAGGTCGGCCTTGACGACCCCGGTCTTGAGGTTGTCACTGACCAGCCGGACCGGGACGCCGGCGAAGTAGTCCCATGCCGCGACGTGGCTGGCCGTCCACGACGCTTGGTCCATCCCCAGCACCGGGCGCACAAACATGTGCCGCGAGCACGCCAGCACCACCACAAAGGCCTGCACCCGGCGGACCCGGCCGCCGACCGGGTCCACCCAGGACCCCAGATAGCCGTAGTCGATCTGCGCCTCACCCACCGGCGCATCGCCGCGCAGCACCGTCACCGCCGCGCCAGCCCGCCGCTCGGGGAACGAGCGCGCCACATAGCGGCGCAGGCTGGACTCGCTGACCCTGAGCCCGTGCTCGTCACGCAGCCGCTGATGCACCGTGGCCACCGTGTTCACCTCAACCATCGAGGCGATCAGCGCCCGACGCGCCTCCAGCACCGGCCATGTCCGGCTCCGCGCCTGGGCGTCGAGCAGCTCAGGGAACCACTGTCCGACCCGCAGAGCCCACCCCGCCCGGTCGCACACCAGCCCGTCACCCGCAGCGATCCCCGCCGCCTCGGCGGCCGCCACGTACTTGCGGACCGTCTTCACGTCCACCCCCAGGCTTGCCGCCACGACCGTCTTGGGTCGTCCCGCGTGCCAGGGCTGCAGCACCTCCACCACATCGATCACCTGAAACGTCCTCCTCGCCATCTCGTGCGCCCCTCGCGTCGACGACCGACCTCGAGCAGGTGCCTACACAGACAGCGGACCCGACCGGCCACCCCACGCCGACGTCCTCATGGACAGCCACCAAGTAGGGAATTACTTGACGGACGACAGGGGGTGTGCCTGTCGCATCAGGCGATCCTCTGCGGACAGGACAGCACCGCGGCGAGCAGCAGCACCGGTCCGGCCAGGTGCAGATGGGTGGCCGGAACCAGCCGTGCGACGATCAGCTCGCCGGCAGCCAAGCCGATCGCGGTCGCCGCGGGTACCCCGCAGGCGGCGACTAGCGCGAGCTGACGTCACAGCCGGGCCAGGTCCAACGCACGGGGGGCGACATCGATGAGCCCCCCACCGGATGGCCGACGGCCCGTGGCGGCAGCCGCACAAGCAGCCACCCCCCAGTGGTTTCGGCCGGTCCGGGTCACGCAGTGCGGTTGCGGTCGACGCCACGGCTGTGGTTGACGTGCTGGCGGGCGCCCGCGACCTTGGCCTCACTCGCAACAGCCTCCGGCCTGCGTAGACGGGGCTGGCTCGGGGCCGCCGGTCGTGCCAATGTGACGTCGCTGACTGTGGCGGTGCTGCTGGTGCTGCTGGTGCTGCTGGTGCTGCTGGTGCTGCTGGTGCTGCTGGTGGTGCTGGTGCTAGTGCTGGTGCTGGTGCTGGTGCTGGAAGCGTTCGCCGGCTGGACCGCCAGCGCGCACTGCACCGCACCGGCTGCGGTTATCACTACCCGACCGGAGTTGGGCGAGTTGCCCGAGTAGTAGCCCCGCGAGTCCCGCCGGTTCGCCTGACCGGCGCTGGTGAAGGAGACCCGATGACCGATGACATTCTCAACCCCGCCGCCGTCGTGCAACACGCCGCCGCGCAGCTGCGCGCAGACGACCACGCTGAGCTCGCCGCCTCGCTCGAACAGCTCGGGACCTACCTCAGCCGCCAGGCAGCCGCGCAGACCGAGGCCCTTCTCGCCGGCGGCCAACCCGACGACTCGCCAGCGAACCCATCGTAGGACCAGCACATCAGCCGCGGTACCTTCCGCCGGACGCCGCCCCCAGACCGCCCACCCGGACCCTGGAACAAGGATTGCCGGCCCTATGTCGCGTCCGGGCGAGGCCGTGCTGGGTTTACTCCAGGGCCCGGTCCCGACCGCGGGGTACACGACCTCGACAAGGACCAGCTGAACGGCCGCGGGCACGGCGGCGAGCGCGCCCACGATGCCGAGCAGCAGCCGCCGAGGATCATCGCGACGCTCGTAACCGGCTCTTCGCGGTGAAAGGTGATTGATCTTGGTGGTGTGTCGTATCCGGCTGAGGAGCCCGCGGCCTTCTGTGGTTGGTGTCGAATCACCCAGCCCCGGAGGGCCGCGAGCATGGAGCATGCTACGTCGCCGTTGTACGACCTGGACGGATTTAAAGCCGCCGAGGTCACCGTCAACCCGCTGGGCATCCGCATGCTGGTGCTCGAGTGCACGCAGGTCCAGGGCTGCCCCGACTGCGGGACCGTCACCGAACGGGTGCACTCGCGGCGACCGGTCCAGGTGCGGGACCTGCCGTTCGGCCGGCCGTGGCTGGTGCGCTGGAACAAGCGCCGCATGTTCTGCGACCAGACCCGCTGCCCGCGGCGCACCTTCGTCGAACGCAGCATCCAACTCGGGCCGCGCCAGCGGCTCACGACCGGTTGCGCAGCCAGCTGGAGTGGGCGGTTTCAGGATCGCGGCGGGCCGTCTCGGACGTCGCCCGCGAGTACGGGGTGTCGTGGTGGAGCGTCAACCACGCCCTGGTCGCCGCCGCCGCCAGCCTCTGCGGCCCGGCACCGCAAGGGGTGCGGCTGCTCGGAGTCGACGAAACTCGTGCCCGGTCGGTGCGCTGGATGGCCTCCGGCGCGGGTTGGAAGCGCTCCCATCCGTGGATGACCAGCTTCGTCGACCTCGACCCTGTTCATCCCGGCGGGCTGCTGGGGCTGGCACCAGGAAGATCCGGCACGTCGGTGCGGGGCTGGCTGGCCCTGCAGAGCCAGGTGTTCCGGGACGGCATCGAGGTCGTCGCGATCGACCCGTCGGCGCCGTTCGCCGGGCGCTGTGCGAGCTGCTGCCGGGCGCGACGATGATCGTCGACCACTGGCACCTGCACCGCCTCGCCGCGCTGATGCTCACTGAGGTCCGCCAGCGCGCCACCCGTGAGCGGCTCGGTCCACGCGGCCGGCTGACCAACGACGTGTGGGTCTACCGCCGTCTGCTGCTACGCGCCGGCGACAGCCTCTCGGTCCGGCAGAAGAGGCGGCTGCATGCCACGTTCCGCCACCATGACCCGACCCCCGAGATCCTGCATGCCTGGGCCGGTAAACAGACAGGAGCTGCTGCGCCACCTACTCGCCAAGATCTGTGGGTGCCTGAAGTGGCCAGGCTGCTCGCGACATGCGGTCGCGTGTCAGTTGCGGAAGGCGGCGGAGTGCTCTGTTGCCGCGCGCATCTTGGTGCCGTCGTAGCCAATCCTCTCCTGCGGTGTCATCTCGAGAATTACTCTGCGTGGCGAGTCAAGAAACTTTGCGAATCGCCCCGCCCGCTCTTCGTCGGTGGGATTGACGGCCCGGGCGAGAGCCGGGTAGAACCAGTCCTTTGTCTCCTGGTCGTCGCGCACGACGCACAAGCCCTTGTACGTCAGCGATCGGCTGCCGGTGACAGCACTCCCCTTGCTCGTCACGACAACGCTCACCCGCGCGTCCCGCCGGACAGCGGTGATTCTCTTGCGCTGCTCGCTCGCAGTGAGCCAGAACCTGCCCTCGCGAAAGACGTAGCTCATGATCACACCGACCGGCCAGCCCACCTTGTTCGCCCATATGAACGTCAGTTCGTTCTGAGCGGCGAGCAGCTCTGCTTCGGTGTCCGGCTCCAGCGTGTAGACGGTGACGTCCTCGTAGTCCTCGATCTCATCCGTGCTCATGAGCTGCGAGCCGCATTCTTGAGGGCGGGAACGTCTTCGTAGGTCAGCTCGGCCAGAAAGCGCAGCTCCTCGGTCTCCACGCATTCCGACAGCCGAACCGCCCACGCCGCAACGTCTGGATCCGCCACCGCTGCGGCCAAGTCGCTCTGCGTCGCATTGGCATCGGGGACTTCCCACAGGTCCCACACCTCGTACAGCGTTCCCAGCGTCGTCCGGTAGGCGCCCATCAGCCGCCAGCCTTTGCTTTCCATCGCAGGAACGATGTGGCTCATGATCTCCTGAAAGCGGGCGAGCTGGCCGTACTTGAGCTGAACCCTCGCGAACATGAAACCCATGACTCTCCTTTCAGCGACGCGGACGTGACGTGTGGCTGCTCGCACGGCCCGGCCTCAACCACGACCGATCTGTCCGGCATCCACGGGTACCGCCACTCCGGTGATGAAGCGCGCCGCATCCGACGCAAGCCAGGCGATGACTTCGCTGACATCCCGAGGCTCCAGCCAGTCCGTGGGCAGGACCTGCATCGTTCGGAAGACCTCGGTGGCGTCGGCCTTTGTGGGGTTTTTCAGCTCTGGTCGAAAGAGGTCGTAAGTAGGCTGATTCATCATCATGTCGGTGTGGATCAGTCCAGGGCAGACCGTGTTGACGCGGATGTTGTAGGGGCCAAGCTCGTTGGCGAGGGTCCGCATCAGGCCGTTGACGCCGTGCTTCGCGGCGACGTAACCCGCGATGTGCGAGTAGCCCTTCAGGCCGGCCAAGGAACTGGTAAGGACGATGCACCCACCCCGCCCAGCCTCGATCATCCCGGGCACCACCGCCTTGACGGTGTGGAAGACCCCGGTGAGGTTGACATCGAGGACAGCCTGCCAGTCCTCCTCCGACAGCTCCCAGGTGGTGGCAGATGATGTGGCGATGCCAGCGTTGGCCGCGACGATGTCGAGGTGCCCGAACTCACGCAAGGCCAAGCTCACCGCGTCGTCGAGCTCCTCCTGGCTCCGCGTGTCCACCTGTTGCGTCACGATCCGGGCACCCGCGTCCGTGACGAGCTTAACGGTCTGCTCTAGATCGTCCTCGCGAGCCAGAGGGTAGGACGCGGAACCGATGTCGCGCAATATGTCCACCGCGACGATGTCTGCACCACCCTCGGCGAGTCGCACCGCATGCGTGCGGCCCTGCCCCCTCGCCGCGCCCGTGATGAACGCAACTTTCCCATCGAGTTCACGCATGTTCAGCACCTCCAGATGCTCAGTTGCTGAGAACGGCAGGATTACCAGTCGTCCACAACACCTGCAGTTCACGGTGACGGATACGCCAGCCGTCCTGCTGACGCGTGAGCCGGTCCCGATATCGTCCGGCGACCAAGTAGGAGCAGCCACCCGGCGTCTCGGGTCGGATGTGCTGCGCCTGGAAGTAGCACTCATGGGTGGCAGCGTCACCATCCACCGCGACCTGGTGATTGCCGAGCAGATGCTGACTGACGGCCAGCGGTTCGAGCGCGTCTCGGCAGGCCTTCTGCACCGCAGACAGTCCCGCCAGGAGTCCGTGACCGGCATAGTCTGCCGATACGTCCGGGGTGAAGCACTCTTCGAGCGCGTCCCAGTTCCGCGTGTCCAACGCACTGCAGTAGCGCACCGCCACCGCAGTAATCAGTGCTACGTCCTTGAGCTGCTGCACGTCTTGTTCGTTCACCACGACGACGAACCACCGTTCGTATGGAAGCAACTGGCCGGGCTGAACCTCCTGCTCCTACGGAGCGCTCATACTGCTGCTGGGGCCTGGTCGCGTCAAGGATTCGTGATAATCATTGTGCCGCGGACTCGCCCAGTGGTGGTTTGATTCCCTACGGCACGGATGGCTGCGAACGATGGTTACCGACGAGAACCCCGTGCGGTTGAGCAGTCGTCGGGAGGGCGAATACGGTTCGCGCATGACCGCGGAACGCGCTGAGGAGACCTACGCCGACCGTCTGTTGGCATCCCTCGACGCGCCGGAGCGAGTGTCGTTGCCGCCGCGGCGGTGCGGTCGCAGCGAGACCGCTCTGGCCGGAGCGCTCGGCGCACTCAGTGCCATCGCCAGGCGTCGATGTCTCTGGGGCGGACCTGCTGCACGAGCGTTCGCGGCACTACGGGTTCGGCGCCGCCTCGGACATCTCGGCGAGGGCAACCAGACTGCTTTGGTGCTCCGACGGACATGTCGCGTTGGCCTTGGCGCGGGAGGACGACCTGCACCTAGTGCCACCCTTGATCGACGGACCCGTAGACCAGCCATGGTCGGCCGTCACAACCTGGGCGCGTCAGCGTCCGCGTGTCGAGGTGCGGGATCGTGCAGTGCTGCTCGGGCTTGCGTGCGCGCTGCTGGGTGAGACCTGCGCACAGATTCCGTGGTCGATCACGCAGAAGCGGTACCTCGCTCCCCAGCTTCCGCGCGTTTCTGATCTTCGGCCGGACCGTTGTGCTTGTCCCTGCTGGCGGCTCTCGGATGCGACATCGTCAAGGTCGAGGATGCCCGCCCGCCCGCCCGCCCGCCGGAACCCGAGCCAACGCCACGTGGTTTGCACGCCGGTATTCGTCCGGAACAGAGTTCGCCCACCTTGTGACCTCGATCGTCTGCTTCCGACCGCCGACGTGGTCATCGAGGCGTCCCGCCCACGGGCCTTGCGGCAGCGGGGAGTGGTCGCCGAGGACTTCCCCGGAGTCTGGATCTCCATCACGGCGTACGGACGGGACCAACCGGATCGGATCGGGTACGGCGATGACACCGCGGTCGCCGGCGGGCTGGTGGGTCCGGGACCATCCTTCCTGAGCGATGCGGTCGCCGATCCGCTGACCGGGGCACACGCTGCGCTCGCGGCATGATCATTGCTCTCTCGCGGACGAGGCGGCTCATCGACATCGCCCTGCGCGGACGGCGGCAGCGGCCGCAATGCTATGACGCGGCTGCGCAACGTCGAGATCGTGGGTCGAACGTGTGACGTCACATTCGGAGCGATCTTGGGAACAGGCGACATCGACATCGACGGCAGAGGCGGCGCCCTGCTCCCTGGTCTGCACGACCATCACCTCCACCTTCGCGCGATGGCAGCAGCTCGGGTATCGGTAGATGTCCGCCACGGACTCGACGGCCTACGGCCGGCGCCAGGGTCCGGGTGGATCCGCGGGATCGGCTGTCATGATCTGACCCGAGCCCAGCTCGACGCGGTCGTCTCCGATCGACCCGTGCGGGTGCAGCACCGCAGCGGGCATGCCTGGGTGCTCAACACGGCCGGGTTGACCGCTCTCGGCCTGGACACACCCGACGGCCTGGTCCTCGGCGACCTCCACCCCCCACGAGATCGAACTTGATCTGGCAGCGATAGGTGCAGAGCTGCTGGCGGCGTACGGAATCACAGCGTTACCGACGCCCCCCCACACGTCCGGGCCGACGACCTGCAGGGCACCGTCCCCCAGCCGGGCCATGGTCGTCAGGAAGGTCGTGGCGCCTGCCCACCAGATTCCCAATGCCGTCCACGAGCTGCGCCCTGGCCCTGTCGCCACCCACTGCGTGACCCGCGGCGAGCTCGTCGTGGCTCTCTCGGTGCTTGGACCAGGAGACCGGTCGAGCATGCGGCCGTCGTCCCAACCGAGCTCGTGGCCGCTCTGCCTGCCGTGGTGACGCAGCGGCATTCATCGCGGATCGCGGCGACGACTACCTGCGGAAGGTGGACCCCGCCGACCTGCCACATCTCTATCGGTTTCGCTCGCTGCTCGAAGCCGGTATCCCCACCGTGGCGTCCAGCGACGCGCCCTTCGGGCCGGCCGACCCGTGGGCAGTGATCCGCGCAGGGCGCGATCGGCGCACGGCATCCGGTGTCACGCTGGGCCCAGGCGAACGCGTCTCGGCAGCAACGGCACTGGACGGCTGGACGGCTATCTACGGGCGACTCCGCGAATGCCGTGCACGCCTGCGCGCGGGCCTCCCCGCTGATCTCGTCCTTCTCCACGTCCCCCTCGCAGCGGCTCTCGCTAACCCCACAAGTGACCACGTGCACCACACCTGGGTCGGCGGCCAGCTCGTTCGATGACGGTCGATCTGCTCTGCGTGGCCGATGCGGTCGAGCTCGCAGCCGATCCACTGGACTCGTCCGGCGTCCCGCGGATGCCCTGTGCCGCGGTCGTGCTCGACGGTCTGGTGAACGCGCGGGACGCAGCAGTCCTCGCGACCCTGGCCCAATCCCAGGTCGTGGTGGGAGTCCTGCGAGGGCAGCCTCCGCCGGACGTCATCGCCTCGCTCATCCTCTCCCTGGGCAGCACATCGCCGACGACGGTGGACGCTCCGCTCGAGCCGATCGCCGCGCGCGTCGGGGCGAACCCTCGCGCCGCGACCGCCCTCGCCCAGCTGCTCAAGATCACAGCGGCGGTCCCCGTCCTTGACGGGGTGGTCGCCGAGTCTTTCGCCTACTCGATGCTGCTGGGCGGACCCGAGTTCGCGCGGTGGCGTTCCTCGCGGCTACGCACGGCGAACGCCGTTGTGGTGAATGAACCCGTGCTCGTCCGGCGCGACGAAGACGAGCTGACGATCACTCTGAATCAACCGGCACGACACAACGCCTTCTCGGCTGCCGTCCGCGACGCCCTCATCGAGGCGCTGCTGTCGCCGAGGACCCGACGATCCGCCGGATCAACCTCGAGGGAGCATGGCGTTCGTTCTGCTTCGGAGGTGACCTCCACGAGTTCGGGACGACACCGGACCTGGCCACGGGGCACACCCTGCGTGTCGCACGGTCCGCTGGGCTCGCCGTCCACGCGGTTGCGGACCGCGTGGAAGCTCACCTGCACGGTGCCTGCCTCGGCGCTGGAATCGAGGTACCCGCCTTCGCGAGCCGCGTTACCGCCGCACCGGACTCGCGCATCGCGCTGCCGAACTGGGGATGGGACTCGTTCCGGGAGCAGCCGGCACAGTCAGCGTGACGAGACGGATCGGTCGGTGGCGTAAGGCGCGGATGGTGCTTTCCGGGGCAGACGTAGACCCTGCGACCGCCCTGTCTTGGGGCCTCGTCGACGCGATCGACCGGCCCTGAACCAAGCGCACTACCCGGCAGGACGGATCTCGACGATCCGGTGGGGGCGCCAGGTGCGTTGTGCGCGGACTGCCTGAGGATGATAATAGATCTGACGGCCGGGGGCACGTGCAGCAGATCCTGAGGAGGCCCACACCCATGGCAACTGAGCGCATCGCATCCGCATACATCGACGGACGCTGGGTGACCGGCGCGGGCGAGACCTACGAGATCATCAACCCCTCCGACGAGGAGGTTCTCGCCGTCGTCCCCGCCCTGACGGTCGCCCAGGCCGACGAGGCAGTAGCCGCGGCGAAGCGCGCCTTCGACGGCGGCCCCTGGAGCTCTACGCCGGCCCGCGAGCGGTCCCGGCTGCTGCACACGCTCGCGGACCTCCTCGAGCGCGATCATGAACGCCTCGGGGCGCTCATGGTCGACGAGATCGGCACCCCGCGCAGCGTCGTCGACTTCATGCAGGTGCCCTTCCCGATCCGCAACATCCGCTGGTTCGCCGACGCTGCCGCCGGTCTCGCATCGGGACCGGACCCGTGGATCCCGGCGACTGCTGCCGCCCCGGGGACGGCCACAAGGGTGAGCCGCGAACCGATCGGCGTCGTGCTGGGGCTCACGGCGTACAACTTCCCCCTCAACCTGGCCGCCTGGAAGCTCGGGGGGGCCCTCGCGTCCGGCTGCAGCATCGTGCTCATGTCCTCGCCGAAGTCGGTCCTGACGACGACCGCGCTTGCGCAGCTCGTCGACGAGGCCGGGTTCCCGCCCGGGGCCTTCAACTTCGTCTACGGACCGGCCGACGTCGCCGAGCACCTCTGTGCCCACCCGGATGTCGACTTCGTCTCCTTCACCGGATCAGCGGCGGTCGGCCGACGCATCGTCGAGGTGAGTGCCCCAACGCTCAAGCGGGTCGTGCTGGAGCTCGGCGGCAAGTCGGCCGACGTGATCCTGCCCGGAACCGACGTGGACGCAGTGGCCGAGTCGTGCGTGCTCGGCTGGATGGGCAACGCTGGCCAGGGCTGTAGCAGCCTGACGAGGACCCTGGTCCACCGGCCCGACTACGAGCGTTACCTGGACGCCGCGGTGCGCCACGCCGAGACCGTCGGATGCGGCGATCCGCACAACCCCACCACGGTGGTCGGCCCCCTCGTCTCGGCCGGGCAACGAGACAGCGTGGCCGGTTACGTCGATCGGGCCGTGGCCGCCGGCGGCAAGGTTCTTACCGGCGGCAAGGCGCCGGAAGGGTTCGCCAAGGGTTACTACTACGAGCCGACGATCGTGACCAACGTCGGCAACGACGCCGAGATCGCCCAGCAGGAGCTGTTCGGCCCGGTCAGCGTCGTGCTTCCCTACGACAACGTTGAGCAGGCGGTGGCTCTGGCCAACGACAGCATCTACGGCCTGGCCGCGAATGTCTGGGGGCCGACCGCCGACGCGATCGAGGTGGCGGGGAAGATCCGGGCCGGGACGGTCACCGTCAACGGCGGTGGCCCGATGCTGGGGGACCATCCCTGGGGGGGTTTCAAGCAGAGCGGCGTCGGACGCGAGGGCGGCGTGCTCGGGTTCGCCGAGTTCTTCGAGACCAAGCATGTGCTCTGGCCGCTCGACTCGCCAGCACGGCAGCGCGCTGCCGCCTCGTAGCGATGGAAACGTCCCGCATAGGGTCCCGGAACAGGGGGCCCACAGGTAGCCGCCCGCGCGCTCACCCGATCACGCGTCACCACCAAAGATGTCAGTACCGAAAGGCACAATGAAACAGTCGAAGCCGCCTAAATGATCAACGGGCCGCTACCGAAGTCCCACGAAAATCGGGACAACCTTCCCTTCCCTTCCCGCATCTCCGAACCGCCGCACGACACGGAAACCTTCGTCTCGGGTGCCCGATCACGATCACCGTGGTCGCATCGACGGAGCTCGCCAGCGACTGACCCACTTTCAGGTTCACGCAAATCCTCCACCTGCTGCGAATAAGACTCTGTCGTCGGTGTGAACAACTGCTACCCAGTACCGAAGCGCCACCCGGAGGGCGCGGCAAACCCACGTACCAGCAACCCGTAGCCCAGGACGTGGATCGTCGTCCGCTACTTCCCTCCAGGGAATCGCTGCGCGACCAGTTCCCGAGCTTCACGGGTGGACGCGAAGAGCGACTGATCGGCCTTGGCGCGCCGAAAGTACAGGTGTGCGGGGTGCTCCCAGGCGAAGCCGATCCCGCCATGCACTTGGATGTTCTCCGACGCCGCCGCGAAGAAAGCATCGCCAGCCAGTGATGCCGCAAGCACGGCAGCCAGCGGAAACTCCTCATGATCGGCGTGATCCTCGGAATCAGCACACTCGAGGGCATGCATCGACGCCGACAGTGCCCCCTCGTTCGTCACATGGACATCGGCAAGCCGGTGCTTGATCGCCGAAAGGGAGCCGATCGGGCGCGCGAACTGCACCCGCTCCTTCGCGTACTGGACCGACTGTTCCAGTACCTTCTCGGCGCCACCCATTTGCTCGGCCGACAACGCGGCCAGGCCGCGATCGTGGATGTCCGACAGCAGTTGTGGCACACCGCGCGCGACGTTCAGCTGACGTGCCTCGGCTCCGGCGAGCTCGACGATCGCTTGCCGGCGGGTCTGGTCCAGCACGTTCATCGGTGTGGCCGAGACGGCATCCTGGTCCGCATCGACGAGGAAGAGGGCGATCTCGCCGTCGATCATGGCCGGCACGATGAGGTCGTGGGCTGTGCTGCCGTCCAGGACGAACGGGCGCGTCCCCGACAGTCGCCACCCGCCGCTGTGGCCGGTCGCAGTCACGGTGCTGGCGTCCGACTGCCAGCTGCCGTCAGCAGCGAAGGGCGCGAGGGTAACCCGCCGCTTTCCTGCCGCTACCGCCGGCAGCAGCTCCTTAGCCGCTGCCTCGTCTCCGCAGCGCGACAGCGTCTGCGCGCCGAGCACGATGCTGCTCAGGTACGGGGCACATAGCAGGGAGCGTCCGGCCTCCCGCATCACGACCCCGATGTCTCGCAGGCCTCCGCCGGCGCCGCCCAGGCCCTCAGGGATGCCGAGCCCCGTGACGCCGAGGTCGCTCGCGAGTCGCTGCCAGAGGGTGGGCTCCCAGCCGACCTCGCTCTCCATCGCGCGGCGCACGGCGTCCTCGGATGCGTGGCGCTCGAGCAGTCCGCGCAGGGCCTCCCCCAGCGCCAGCTCCTCTGATGTGGACGTCAGCTGCATCGATCCGGCGTTCCTGGTGAGGTGGTCATGCTTCGATCGCGAGCAGTGCCAGACCCCGGCGGGCCTGTCCCGCGACAAGGGTGCCCCGTTGGCGCATCCGCGCATCCGTCGTCTCTCCCCGTACGAAGCGGGCGTAGAGCTGCTGCAGGATGACCGCGGTCTTCCAGCATCCGTACGCCTCGTACCAGGAGATATCCCGCCGTTCAAGACGCAGCCCGGCCGCTTCCCGCTTCGCCACGTAGCGATCGATGACCTCGGCCCTCGTAGGCAGGCCGACCTGATCGAGCCCCGCCACGCTCATGGACGGCAGCTCGGGCGAGTCACTCGGGTCGGGCCAGTAGTTGAGCAGCGTGCCGAGGTCCACCAGCGAGTCGCCCAACGTCGCCATGTCCCAGTCGAAGACAGAGACAACACGCTCGGGATCGCCTTCGCCGAACTGACAGTTATCGATCTTGAAGTCGTTGTGCAAAATTCCCGTCGAACGAGTCTCTGGGATGGACTCACCGAGCAATGATCCCAGCCGCGCCGTCAGACCACCGTCCTCACCGGTGTCGACCAGGCCCCACCGCTTGCTCCAGCCCGCCACCTGGCGAGCGAGGAAGCCGTCTGGTCGACCGAGGGTGTCGAGATCGCAGGCTGCCGAGTCGACGTCATGCAGGTCTGCTAGCGCGTCCACGACCGCGAACCCGACGTTCCGCCCCGGCACGGGGTGCGAGGACATCGACCGCGGGATCGTTCCCCACACCACGACACCTGGCCGGTACTCCGACACGAGGAAGTCTGACCCGATCACCGTGTGATCTGCGCAGAAGGCCAGCGCCTGGGGTGCCCGGTCGTAGCAGCGATGCAGGCGGGACAGCGTGCGGTACTCACGTTCCATGTCGTGCGCGCCGGGTGCGATCGCTCCAAACGGTGGCCGACGGACAACGAGGAACTGAGACCCGAAGGACACGCGATAGGTCAGGTTGGCGGATCCGTTGGGAAACTGCTGCACCGCGAAGTCGCCCGACAGACCGGGGATCGCCCCTCGCAGATAAGACTCCAGTGCCTGCCAGTCAAGGACTTCACCGGGCCGAACAGGAGCGGTCTCCGCGGGCTCGCTGAGCACCTCGCGGGTCATAGAGTCCCCACGGCCGACTGCGTCCCCGGCAGGTTCAGGTCTGCGAGCTGCGGGCCGTACCGCGCGCGCGCCTGATCTTGGCGGCGCAGGAGGTGCTCGGTCGGGAACAGGTCCGGGCTCGGTGTCCGGCCGCGCAACAGACCCTGCGCCAGGTTCACGGTGTGCACCTCGGTCGCACCATCCGCGATTCCCATGTGGAAGGACTCCAACACCCAGTTCGCAAAAGGCATTTCCGTGGACACACCCAGTGAGCCGTGCAGCTGTAGCGCCCGCGAGGCGACGTCGTGCAGCACCTTAGGCATGGCGGCCTTCACCGCCGCGATGTCGTTGCGTACCTTGCCGTAGTCGTTGTACTTGTCGATCCGCCAGGCCGTGCGCAGCACCAGCAACCGGAACTGTTCGAGCTGAATCCACGAGTCCGCAATCATCTGCTGCACGAGCTGCTTGCGGGCGAGCGGCTCGCCTCCGCTCGCCCGCGACACAGCCCGCTCACACATCATGTCAAAGGCCCGCTGCACCAGCCCGACGGTGCGCATCGCATGGTGGATGCGCCCCCCGCCGAGGCGTGTCTGCGCGACAGCAAACCCTTCGCCGCGAGAACCCAACATGTTCGCGGCCGGCACTCGGACGTCGTCGTAGTACAGGTAGGCGTGGGTCCCCTCACCACCAGCGTGTGAGGCGACACCCACCTCCCGCTTGGTGATCAGCCCTTGTGCGTCGGCGGGGACTACGAACATCGACTGCCGACGGTGCGGCGAGGCATCCGGGTCTGTGACCGCCATGACGATGAGGAACTCAGAGAATCTCGCGTGCGACGAGAACCACTTCTCTCCGGTGATCACCCATTCGTCGCCATCGGGCACAGCCCGCGTCGTGAACGACGTCGGATCCGATCCTCCGGCCGGCTCGGTCATCGAGAAGCAGGAGACGATCTCACCGGCGAGCAGCGGCTCGAGATACTGCTTCTTGAGCCTGTCGTCGCCGTAGTGCGCGAGAATCTCGCCGTTGCCCGAGTCTGGCGCCTGGCACCCGAACACGATGGGACCGCAGTGCGTCCGGCCCAGGATCTCGTTCAGCAAGGCGAGCTTGAGCTGACCGTACCCGGGCCCACCGAGCTCCGGCCCGAGGTGACACGCCCAGAGGCCACGCTCGCGGACCTGCTGCTGCAGCGGCGGAATCAGCCGCTGCCGCACCGGGTCCTTCAGGTCGTAGGCGTGGTCGATGACGAAGTCGAGGGGCTCTACCTCGGTGCGTACGAACTCCTCGACCCAGTCCAGCTGAGCCTGATCGTCGGGGTCGGTCTCAAATCCCCAGCTCATGCCCTACCTCCTGTCCGGTCCGGTGCGTCCTCACCGCGTCATGACCGTGCAAGCGCTCACGCCGGGCGCTCCGTAGACATGGCTGAAGGCGGTGCGGGGCTCGCCAGGAACCTGCCGCGGGCCCGCGGCTCCTCGCAGCTGGAGCACGTTCTCGTAGATCTGCCGAAGGCCGGAAGCGCCGATGGGCTCGCCGTTGGCGATGCAGCCGCCGTCGGTGTTGATGGGCAACTCCCCCCCGATCTCCGTACCGCCGCGAGCAAGGAGCGCCTCCTGCTCCCCGTGCTTGCACAAACCGGTCTCCGCCATGTGCATCAGCTCCGCACCGGACTCCGTGTCCTGGATCTGCGCCACGTCGACGTCCGCAGGGTCGACGCCTGCCTCCTCGAACGCGGCACGCGCCGCATCTTCGGACGGACTCGAACCTCGCTCCGGCGACAACCAGGGGCTGAACACCTCGAAGGAGCCGAACTGCCGCGTCTTCATCACTGCTGACCGCAGGAACACCGGCGTACCGGGGTACTTGCTCGCGTCCTCCGCGGCGCAGAGCACCAAAGCGACCCCACCTTCACCCGGCGAGCAGAACATCAGCTTGGTCAGCGGGTCGGAGAGCATGGGAGACGCCGCGATCTCCTCGGCGGTAACCGTCTGGGTGCGCCAGGCGTTCGGGTTCTGCGCGCCGTTTCGATAGGCCTTCTCCGCGATCCGGGCGAGAACACCCGACTCGATTCCGTGCTCGTGGAGGTAGCGCTGGATCTTGAGGGCGAAGAACTGCGTGGTGAGCATCATGCCGGTCTCGCCGTACCAGGCACCGATACCGTGCGAGGCCGGATCTGCGTTGAACGCACCACGCGGGTGCTTGTCGAAGCCGACCGCCATCGCGTTGCGCACCGCACCGGAGCTGATCGCGGCCATCGCGGTTAGCAGTGCCGTCCCACCGGTGGCACAGCCATTCGAGACGTTGACGAACGGCACCCCGGTGAGCCCGAGGTCGCTCACCATGGTGTCGGGTGGTCCGGCCGCGGCGCTACCCCCGACGGCGAACTCGATGTCTGGCCAGATGATGCCGGCATCGCGGAGCGCCGCACGAGCCGCATGCACCCCCTGCTGGCGACCAGACACGCCGTCGTGCCGACCAAAGGGGTGCATCCCTATCCCGACGATGGCGATGTCCTGAGTGGACGATGTCATGACGCCTCCCTAGCAGCCGTGAAAGCGAACGTCGCGCGCGGAGTACCGGGCACGCGCTCGTCGACGGGAATCAGCACAAGCTCCATCCAGCTGCCTATCGGCGGAAGCGGGTCGCCGACCAGCCGTGCCTCGACGAGCACCTCGCCGTCGAGGTCGACGTATCCCACGCCGAAGTCCTCGAACTCGTCCGGTCCGACGTACGGGGACTTGGGCCGAAACCTCTGCACCGTCCAGCTCCACAACCTGCCACGCGTGGCGAGTGGATGGTCGACCATCTCCGTTCGAGTGCAGCGCGGGCACGACTGCTGACGTGGGAACACGACCGTGGCGCACTGGGGACAGCGACTTCCGAGGAGCCGCACGGCATCGTCGTCGTCCTGCCAGAGCCCTTCGTCAATGGCGTCGTAGGCCGCTCGGGCGTTCAGGACTGTTGTCATGATGTGCTCAGCTCCTCGGGAATCGGCTCCCACTGCGGTAGCACGGCATCACCGCTGAGCGCCTGGAACGTGGCGCGCATCGGCTGACCGGCCGTCAGGTCCAGTCGACCCGGCAGGTACCCCACGAGGCGAGCGTTGGGGGCGTCGTCCGGGGCGACCAGTACGACCGTGTACGGCACCGGGAAACTCGGGTGCACCTGATGCTCCGCGACAGACCAGGCGTACAGCGTGCCGCCCCCGGAGATGGCGTCCCAGCCGGTGTCGTCGCTTCCGCAGTACCGGCAGTGGGCGCGCGGCATGTGCAGTCGCGCACCACAGGAATGACAGGTGCGGATCGCCACGCGGCCGTCAGCGGCGGACTGGAAGAACCCCTGGGTGTCCGGGTCGTCCGTCGCGGGAGTCAGCGCGGCCCCACCGTCAGGTGCGCTCATGCGGGCACCAAGATCATCGCGCTGGTTCCTGGCGGCGGTGCGGCGGTCACCAGACTCACCTCGGCCGCGGTGACCTGTCCCGTCGAATCACCACGGATCTGACGGACACCTTCCAGGACGTGGTTCATGCCATGGATGTACCCCTCAGACAGATGTCCCCCCCCGGTATTGATCGGTAACGAGCCGGACAGGCCGAGTGCCCCGCTGCGCGCGAAGGCACCCCCCTCGCCCTTCTCGCAGAAGCCGTAGTCCTCGAGCTGGATGAGGACAGTGATCGTGAAGCAGTCGTAGAACTGGGCCACATCGACGTCGGCAGGCCCGAGTCCAGCCCGGTTGTAGAGCAGATCGGCGCACTGTTTGGACGGCAGCGTGGTGAAGCTCGGCCGCGTCAGGATGGGAAACATCATCCCGGGCTGCACGTCCGGCCCGGTTGCCGAGGCAGCCGCGTGAATGAGCGCCGGCGGACGCGGTCCGTCCTTGGCCCGTTCGGTCGAGGTGACCACCACCGCGCACGCGCCGTCCGTCTCGAGGCAGAAGTCGAACAAGCGCAACGGACTCGCGATCATGCGCGCAGAAAGGCATTCTTCTTCGGTCAGTGGCCGGTCATACATCTGCGCGCGCGGATTGTTGTTGGCTCTCTCCCGGCAAGCCAGCGAGATGGCAGCCAGATCCTCCGGCCCGGTGCCGAACTCGACGGCGTGCCGCTGAGCAATGAGAGCGAACATCTGGCCCGCGGTCAGCAGTCCGTAGGGATGGAAGAACTCGTCGTACGTCCCCGCCCCGCCGACCGCGGCCGGCCGGGAGGTATGGCCCTGGCCGTAGCGTCGACCCGATCTGCCGTTGAGGGAGCGGAACACCACGACCGTGGTTGCCTGCCCCGAGATGATGGCAGCTGCCGCCTGCGCGACCATCGCCGGAGGCGCCACACCGCCCGGTCCGACCGTCGACCACCACGACAGGCTCTGCGCGCCGATGGATTCGGCCAAGGCGTTGTGCGTCACCAGGTCGGCATCACAGCGGATGATGCCGTCGACGTCACTCGCGTCGAGTCCGGCATCGGCCAGCGCGGCGAGCGTAGCTTCCGTCGCCAGCGACAGATCACTGCGACCGGAGCTCTTGGAGAACTCCGTGGCGCCGATGCCGCTGATCGCGGCTCGGTCACGAAACGCGTGTGCCACGGGTTACCTCCTCGGTGTGCTCCCCCAGGTTTGGTGCTCTGCGGAACGGCTGCGTCTCAAAGGCAGAGAAGCGCCACGGACTCCCGGGGTAGAGCACCGGATCCCGCCCCTCGTGATCGACCTCGACGAAGAACTTTCGTGCTCGAAGGTGCTCGTCTTCCAGCAGATCCTCCGGCGCGTTCACGATCCCGATCGGCAGCCCGCGTCGCTGCCCTTCGCGATAGACATCCGGCGCGTTCTGCATGAGGAAGAAGGCCTCAACGATATCTTGGATATGATCGAAGGAGTTCTGTCGGTGGGCGAGCTCGCCGTAGGCAGAGTCACGCAGATCTACCTCGATTCCGACGCTTGCGAGCCAGTCGACGGTTGCGGCCCACGACTTGGGATCCGACAACATCAGCACGAAGTAGACGTAACCTCCATCTGCACATCGGAAGAGCGCCGGCTGGGTCGGGGTGGGCTGCGCATGACGGCAGGTCTGACGATGGACCAGCACCTTTGGATAGAACCAGTAGGGATTGGCGAGCTCGGAGGAAACAGCAATAGCATCGTGCATCGCCACGTCCACAACCTGGCCCTTGCCGGAGTGTTGCCGGTCGATCAGAGCCAGCAGGACTCCAATGTGGGCGAAGCTGGCGGAACAAGCGTAGCCGTTGTCTCCCCCTGGCCGGATGGGAGGCAGCGAGTGGTCGTCGTAGCCACAGCTGTTCAGCATCCCCGCCGCGGCCAGTCCGACGAGGTCGCTGGAGCGGTAGTTCCGCCACGGGCCGGTCATCCCGAACGGGGTCACGGCGACGGCAATGAGACGGGGGTGAAGATCGCACAGACGCTGCAAGTCGATGCCGGCTGCGTTCATCTCCGCGGGAGGTAGACCGCAGATCAGCACGTCGATGTCCCCGAGAAGCGCCGTCCACGACGTGTCCGCGACAACGATGCTGCGCTTGCCGACGTTGTAGAACCAGAAGGCCAGGCTCTCCTCGGAGTTGTCGCCGGATGAGGCGAAGGGACCGACGCAACGAGTTGGAGCGCCTTCGGGCGGCTCGACCTTGGTAACCTCAGCACCCAGTCCTGCCAGCAGCTTCCCGGTCATCTCACCGTCGATGTCGACGCCGACCTCGAGCACTCGCAGACCGGCATAGGGGCGCTGGGAAGCAGCCTTCTTCGTCTCCTGCATGCTAGATCACCCCCTGTGCCTTAAGGTCCGCGATACGTTCTGCATCCATGCCCAGGACGTCGCCGAAGACGTACTCGTTGTCCTCGCCCAACAGGGGTGCGGAGCGCCAGTTGTCCGCCTGCGTTCGGGACATCTTCACTGGTACCCCCTCGAAGCGCGCGGTGCCGATCACCGGGTGGTCCAGCTCGAAGAACACTCCTCGGGCTGCGACTTGCGGATCCTTCTCGTTGACGTCCTGCGCGTTCTGGACCGCCCCGGCACGCACTCCCCCCTCTTGCAGGAGACGCATCAGATCATGCTTGTCGTACGGCGCTGTCCAGCTGGCGATCTCCTGATCAATGGCGTCGCGGGCCGCCCCGCGGCCTGCCACTGTGCGCCATTCCTCCTCGGCCCACCAGGGCGACTGGTCCGCTGCGCGGCAGAGGTTCTGCCACTCCTCGTCCGAGAAGACGGCGATCGCGATCCACGCGTCCTCTCCAGCGCAGGGGTAGACGCCATGTGGCGTGGCATCTGAGTGCGGTAGACGGTTCCCCGTCGGAAAGTCCTCGGTGCGCTTCGCGTTTCCGTTTGCGGTGACGTCCAACATCTCTGGACCTAGCAGGTTGATTCCTACCTCGACAGCGGAGACGTCAATCTCCGTTCCCTCGCCGGTCTCGTTGCGACGCATGATGGCGACGAGAAGGGCCGCGGAGTTGTAGTAAGCCGCCTGGTTGTCCATGTACGACAGGCCCCACCCCGAGGGCTCTTGGCCCGGCATCCCGCTGATGAACGAGAGTCCACTCACTGCCTGGACCACTGGCCCGTAGCTGCGATACTCGGCGTGCGGTCCGGTGTGCCCGTAGCCGCTCATGCGTGCATAGATGACGTCGGATCGCAGCGCCCGCAGCGAGTCGTAGGTGAGGCCCCAGCGCTCCATGACGCCGGGCGCGAAGTTCTCCGTCACCACGCTGCTGGCCGTGATGAGCCGCTCAGCGATCTCGTGTCCCTGCGGGTCCGACATGTCTATCGTCACGCCGAGCTTGTTGCGACAGTAGTTGTTGAACAACCCCCCCTTGTTCGGGTCCGGAACAGACTCTTCCGCACCGAAGGTAAGGGGGTCGTCCTTGAAGATCGGCAGCCGTCGTGGCATGTCCAGCCGCTTGCGATTTTCGATCTTGATGACCTCGGCGCCGAAGTCCGCCAGAAGTCGGGTCGCCACTGAGCCGACACCCATCCAGCAGAAGTCTGCGACCCGAATGCCGGCCAAGGGGCCTTGGCGGACGCCAGGCCGTCGGCCTGCTGCGTAAGGCTGGCCTGGGGCTTCCATGTCTGTTCCTCCACTGGCCGCGCTCGGCATCACGGGCGGCTAGATTGCGGCGCGTTGAGCCACGCCCCTCGTCGCGTCCCGAGTACTCGTACTGACGTGCGCCGAGGGTATTCCTTATGATGAACGAAGGCAACAGACACGCGGCGAACGTGTGCCGCAAGTGGTAGCAGGGAACGTCGAGGACCTCCCCAAGGATGGCGCGGCCACGACCGGGCCCGCACCGTAAAGGCCGGCAAGGGTTGTATCGGTAGTCGTGACGGCCCGCACAGTCTGGGCGGCGCCAGGTCTCTGATCTCGGCTGTGGGCTGAACGAGGCTGGCCAGCCACCGGTGGGCCCGTCGCCTCCAAGGCAACCTCATCATCAGAGCGCAGGCCCTCGGCCCACCGGCGAAGCGCTTCGGGCGTCACCCCGATCTTGCCTTCGTCGCGGACCAGGCCGTCCTCGAGCACCGCGAGCTGCGCGAACTCGCGGTGCACATCCATGCCGACATAGCGGACATCCCGTGCTTCCCTCCTCGATCGACGGATGGGGAACCGCTGGGACGGAACGACACCTACGGATACGCGCTCACAGCGCAGCCGGACCAGTCGCAGGGGCGGCCAACTACTAACACGGGCTCGCAGCCCACCGAGCAAGAACGGCCTGCCCATACGTGTTCCCCGAAAGCCCCCTGTTCCGGACGGTCGCACCGTATGCCCAACGCCAGCCGCCGAGCCAGCAGAACAACACGCGGGCCTCCGCGTCATTTCATACCGGGTACCAACGCCATCGAGTCAACCTTCGCGACCGTCCGGCTTCGCCAGCGCGTCGCGAAGGGCCCGGCTCGAGGGCCGCCGCCGTCGCGATGGCGTTCAAGCTGCTGTCAAGCCCTCTAGCCCATGGCCCCGACTCGACTTACGCACCGGGACGTGTGATGCGCGGCCGACGCGGTACCGAGGCCGAACTTGTCCGGGCCCGCTACGTGACGGTCCCGTCACGAGAAGCCAAACCTGATGAGGAACTGTTGACAAACCGTCTCCGATGGTGTGGTGTCGGCCACTATTACAGAGCGTTCCGGAAGGAGACTCATGCCAGCATCGAGCGGCGACGCGGCGGGGAAGGCCCGTGCAGTTCAGCGTCATGCGACCCCTTGCGAGGCACGGCCTTGTGTGCATCTACGAACCGGATGCTCCGGGCAAGGTCCTTCTGCATCGCCCAGCTTTCAGCCCACTCTGACCCCCGGCGCGAAGGAACACAATGACGAAGAAGGCTCCTCTGGCAACCACCGCGATCTTCGCGTCGTTCGCCCTGGTCTTGGCCGGTTGTGGTTCGAGCTCGAGCGGATCGGGCGGTAACGGAGGTGGCAGCAGCACCCAGGCGCAGAAGGACGCGACCGCGGCCCAACAGGCAGCCGCGCCGTACCTGAAGCAACCCACTGAGATCGGGATCACGAAGGCACTCAGCAAGAAGCCGCCGGCAAGCAAGAAGGTGTACTGGCTCCAGGGAAACATCGATTCAATTATCCCTATCACAGACGGCTTCAAGACTGCGACCAAGGCACTGGGCTGGAACCTGACGACCCTGTCTTACGACCCGGCGAATCCGCAGGCCCCGGGCGGCGCGATGATGCAAGCCATCCAGGGTGGCGCGGACTACATAGCCATCTCTGGGCAGACGATCTCGGTGCTCGGCCCGGCGCTCGACGCCGCGAAGAAGGCAAACATTCCCGTCATCGACCTCTACAGCACTGATGTCCCCGGAGGTGCCAGCAACGGAATCTATGCCAATCCAGGCGGCCCTGACTACAGCAAGAAGGGATCGGAGGTGCTCACCAACTGGGTCATCGGTGACTCAGGCGGCAAGGCGAACGTTTTGTTCGTCTCGGACCCGGACTTCCAGATCCTGAAGGTAGTTGAAACCGCGATTCAGGGCAACTTCAAGTCAAAGTGCGGCTCGTGCAGTTTCAAGACGCTAGAAGTCTCGACCAGCGATCTGACGGGGGGAAATACGGCATCAAACGTGATCTCGCGCCTGCAGTCTGACCCCTCCATCGATTACGTCTATGTCGCTATCGGCGACCTGGCAGCAGGACTGCCCCAGGCTCTCGCGTCGGCAGGTCTCGCTACCAAAGTGAAGATTGTGGGCGGTGTCCCGAACAAGGCGCAGGTGCAGTCGTTGATCGACAAGACTGCCAATGCCTACACACCGCTCGGCAGACCAGAGTCGGCGTGGGCAACGACAGACGTGATGGCCCGGCTCTCGGTCGGCATGGACGCCGATGTCTCCGAGCACGCGCAGCTCCCGATCTGGCTGTGGACGCAGAACAACGTGCCGAAGCCCGCGCAAGACTACGCCGGTCCCGTGAACTACGAGGCGCAGTTCAAGGCGCTATGGAAGATCTCCTGACCCGTGTCGTATGAGCACGCCTTGGTCTCGGCGAGAAGGGGTACCAGGTGACTCTCGACGGTCGTGTCGCGCTGATAACGGGAGGGACCCGGGGTATCGGTCGCGGCATCGCCGAGGCCTTGGTTGCCGTCGGCGCGAGGGTCGTGATCAGCGGGCGTTCTGCGGAGAAGGGCGAGCGAGCAGTCGTCGAGATGAACGCTGGTGAACGGCTTCGGTTTATCGCCTGTGACGTTCGAGATCGCTCACAGGTGGACCGACTTGTCGACGAGACGGTCGAACATTTCGGCGGCTTGCACATCTTGATCAACAATGCGGGCGGCAGCGATGGGTTCGCCCTCATCCATGACATGTCTGACGAGGCGTGGGACAACGCGCTCGCCCTGAACCTCAACTCGACGTTCTGGGCCACTCGCCGTGCTCTGCCACACATGCTGAAAGGCCGGTGGGGACGAGTCATCGCTATCTCATCGGTAGAAGGTAAGCAAGCAACCAAGGCGATGGTGTCGCACTACATCACCAACAAGCACGCCATCAACGGATTTGCCAAGGCAATCGCATTCGAATATGGCGAGCAGGGGATCACGAGCAATGCCATCTGTCCCGGCGCCGTCGAAACGGACACCATGCGAACGGCGGGCCTCGCTGCCGCTCAAGCGGCAGGTTTGACCTATGGGCAGTTCCTCCAGGCGTACGCGGATGAGACAATGATCAAGCGTCTGATCAGGGTCGAGGAAGTCGCGGCGCTGGCAGAGCTCTTGTGCAGTGACGCTGGAGGCGGCATCACGGGCGCGTTGCTGAACGTCGATGGTGGTTCATCGTCGTGGTAGCGGCAGGCTGACTCCGCCACGTTCGAGCAGCGCCGGAGGAAACTCGTCCCCCGGCGGGCTGTGGTGCGGCGAGGTGGACGTGAACGACATCTGAGACGGGGAGCGACACGGTGGGCAGTCCTCGGGATGTCTCTGAAGGTCAGGGCCGTTGGCAGACGCGGTACGACCGAGGGGCTGGCGGCGGGTCGGGTTCGTTGCAGGTGGCTCTTGAGGCTGGTGATGACGCCGGCGTGTCTGGCGGCTTCGGACGCCCAGCCGCGGTTCTGGGCGTCGGCGTGCAGTGCCTGGACATCGGCGAGTTGGTCTTGCAGGGCGGGTG
>JAABUR0100001516.1_pt1 | contig 41264 bp, 30 predicted proteins | sample 5560091 | NCBI WGS metagenome assembly JAABUR01 (sample SAMN10711879, study PRJNA513375) | rock metagenome | isolation source: Antarctica rocks | place: Antarctica: Victoria Land, University Valley sud | reverse complement strand
CGGCGACGATTACCGTGAGGGCGAGCAGGCCCGCTGCGACGCCCTGCAGCGCGGAGCGCCAGCCGCGGCTCACCCCGACCGCCAGCACGATCGTCAGCGCCTCGACCGCCTCCACCGCGCAGGCCAGAAAGACTGCCAGGACCAGCAGCACGTCGCGCACCTCGCGCTCCCCTTCCTCCTACCCAGGTGGCCGGCGAATGTCCGGCCTGGCGCCCCCGACCCAGGCCGACGGGGGCTCAGGTGAGCGTATGAGCAGGCCCGTCTCGGCCCGTTGTGCCGCCGGGGCCGGGTGCGTGAGTCGGCCGCGGACATCGGCGGGTGCTCGTCGTTGGTCCGGGTCCCCCGTGCGTCTATCAGCATTGAGCCACCAGCGGAAGCCGGCAGCGTTGCCGTTCGTCGATATCGTCCCGAAAGGGCAAGGGGCGGGCTGAGCGCTCAACTGTTCCGGTCAGCACCCGGGCCACTAACTCCCCTGCTCTTTGTCGGCGTCCGGCTTCTAAGACCTGCGGCCTGTCCTCGCAACGCAAGGCAGTGGTGGTGTCACCCCGGATCAATGCCCGGCCTGAAGCTTTGCCGGTAGCGGGGTGCGCGGCCAGGGTTGTACTGCCGTTCACCTCCCGTCCGCCGCAACGACGCCCTACCAATGCTGCCGGCAGCCGATTCTCAAACCATGACCGGCCCGCGTAGCCGATCACGCGATCTCTGGAGGAATCATGGTTGAAATTCTTGCGGCTATTGCCGTGGACGTCCTGGGGGCCGCGCTCGCCGCCCTGCTGCTTTACGCCTACCGCTCGCTGACAGCCGGGCGGGCAGCCTGACAGCATTTTGCCGCGGGCACGCCCGCTGGGGCCGGTACACCACCTGTTTCCCGGGCGGTGGGTAGCCGTCGCTTGCCGCGTCACCTGCCGTTTGCCCGCGCTCCGTACCGTGACGAACGCACCGGCGGTGACCGCCCCGGTGCGACTACCACCTCCCACGAGCCAGCCTGGCTGCGATCGGCCGCGACACCCAGACCGTCACCGGCGGCACCCCCGCAGTTCGACACCGCCAACCACCAGTACACGTTCGACTTCAACCACCCCAACCGCAACGCCAAGCTCTACCTGGACACCACCACCGGCCGGCCCTACCCGCACCTGCCGCGGATGACCGACCACCAACCCGGAAGGCCGGCACGTCGCTCCCCCATCGGTGGGCGACCCTCAACCGCGGCGCCGACCCCGACCTGGGCGCACTTCGGTGATCGATCGCGAAAGGGAGAACCTCGTGGGCCCGAGAAGGGTTGACCGTCGTCAGGTCATTGCCGGATCGGTCGCAGGGCTTGCGACGCTGCTCACCGGATGCGCCGCCTCGCCGAAACCCGCTGGCCGGCCGCCGGTTGGGCCGCCGCCGACGGCGTCGCCGCGGCCGAGTGTCCGGTCCCGGCCGCATCGGCTGGCGGCGACGAAGGACCCCGCGGTGATCACCGGCCGGGCGACAGTGCCGGTGTTGTGCTGGCACCAGCTGCGCGACTGGCAGCCGAGCGACGCCGGCTACGCCCGCCGGCTGCTGATCTGCCCACCGGCTGCGTTTCGGGATCAGCTCGACGCGCTCGTTCGCGCCGGCTTCACCACCATCTCCCCCGACTGCTACCTGGCGCATCTGACGACCGGAGCGCCGCTACCCGCCAGGCCGGTGCTGCTCAGCTTCGATGACAGCCAGGGCAGCCAGGTCAGCGAGGGGTTGCCGCAGCTGGACCGCCGGTCGATGACCGCCACGTTCTTCGTCATGACGGTCGTGCTGGGCAAGACCGGGTGGATGAGCCGCGACGACCTGCGCCGCCTCGACGCCGAAGGAATGACTATCGCGGCGCACACCTGGGACCACCACCGGGCCGACCGGTACACCGCGGCTGACTACCCGGTGCAGTTCGACCAGCCCAGGGAGCTGCTCGAGCACGTGCTGCGCAAGCCGGTGCGACACTTCGCCTACCCCTACGGCGCGTGGAACACCGCAGACTTCGCACCGCTGCGCGCAGCCGGCTACGCCACCGCCTTCCAGCTCTCAGACACCGCGATGGACCCGCAGGAACCGTTGCATACGCTGCGCCGCATTCTGGTCAACTCCACCTGGAGCGGCTCCGACCTGCTCACCCAGCTGAAAAGGCCGGCTGTCGGGCTGTAAGCAGCTGTAGCGCCGTCGCTCGCCGGGGCCCCGCTCAACTGCCCGGGAACCGTCGAGGGACCGTTCGAGCGTCGGGCCCCGCCGGCCCGCTACGTGACGGGCTGGTCGTTCGGTGGTGGCAGGACCCCGCCGCCCCGCAGGATCACCGGTCCGACAGCGCTCGAGGTACTGACCGGAGGAGCAGGGGCCGGGGCGGGTGCCGGTGCCGGCTGCGGCGCAGCCGGCCCGATGATCGCGCTGCCGAACGCTGGTGGTGCGGGGTTGGACCGGGCCGCCTCGACCACGTCGGCCAGGCTGGGTGCCTGATCGAGGCGGGGCACGCCGAGCGGGGGCAGCCCGAGCAGGTCCAGTACGGTCCTGCCGATGCTGGCATGCGAGCTCCAGCGGCTGTCGATCCCCGGGCGGACCGGGCCACCGAACATCAGCAGCGGCACGCGCGGGCCGTAGGCGAGCTGCACACCATCGGGGGTGTGCTCGACATTCGGGGTGGCGACGTGGTCATCCCAGCCGCCCCAGTCATCCCAGGTCACCAGGAACACGGTGTCAGCCCAGTGCCCGGCAGCGACGATCGCGTCGACGGCCTGCCAGATCTTGTCCTGGCCGAGGGTGACGTCGGCGACGGGATGCTCGTCGTAGGGGCTGTCGTGCCAGAGCATGCTCAGGGCCGGCAGGTTGTCCGCGTCGGCGACGATCTGGTCGCTGCGCACGATGTTGGGTGAGCCTTGCAGCTGTTCGTAGAAGGCGACCGGGTAGGACGAGCGGCCGGTGTAGGCCTTCCAGCTCAGCCCGTGGTCCTGTGCGTGCCCGAGGATTGAGGGCATGTCCCAGACCGGCTGGGGGGCGCTTCGCGGCGGGTTACGCAGCGTCGGGCTCTGCCCGCCGATGATCAGCAGGTGGTTGGGCGTGGAGTTGGTGCCAAACCCCGAGCAGTGGTTCTCCAGGAACGCCCCCGTCGCCGCCAGGTAGGCGTAGTACGGCAGCACCCTAGTGGTGTCGAACTGGGTGTGCGTCGCCGGGGTCGCCCGACCGGCTTGCTGGGCCGCGAGCCATTTGGCGTAGGCCGCCCGGTTGTGCGGCTGGTCGTGGGCCGGCGGGTTGGGCTGGGTCGGCCCGTCGTCGGCGACGTTGGCGCCCCAGGCGCGCATCGAACGGAAGTAGTTGTCGGTGGTGTGGTTCTCCTGCACGAAGACCACCACGTGACCCACCATGGCTGCCATCAGCCGGCAGCTCGAAGCGGTCCCTGGGACAGCGGCCCGCAGGGCCTCCGGCCGCTGTCGCTGGCAGTGCTGTGACTGGTGGTGCTGTGGCTGGTGGTGCTGGTGGCGCTCACCGGACCGGCAGCACGCGGGTGTGCTCGGCGCGCACCGCCTGCAGCGCTCGGGGGTCCAGGCCGAGCAGGCGAAGGATGCTGGGCGCGATCTGGGCGGTGTCCACCGCTGTAGTGCTCACGGTGTGGGCGCGGGCACCGGCGCCGGAGACGACCAGCGGGACGTTGCGGTCCTCGGGGTGGTTCCCGCCGTGTTCGGCGATCTTGGCGACACCGCCGGTGTAGACCACGCCCTGGCGGGCGAGGCCGATCACATCCGGTACCCGCGGGTCAGCGGGCTTGGCGCCGATGAAGGCGTCCGCTGCGGTGCCGGTGTAGACGGCGCCCAGCCCGGATGTCGGCACTGTGGTGCTGAACGTGCCCTTGGGGTCGCCGTCCCGGTTGGCAGTGGCGCTGTGGGAGGACAGGTAGCCCTTCACCGCGGCCAGGGCGGCGGCCGAGCGGTCCGAGAGCCACAGCAGCATCCCGTCGTCGTCGGTGCTGAAGCTCACCAGCGGCGCGGCGGCGGGGTGCGACGACTTCCAGGCGGCGTTGATGCCGTCGATGATCGGGCCGTCGTCGACTCGGCGCAGCGAGAGCGGGTTCTCGGGTGACTGGCCGTGCTTGGCGGACAAGATGATGGTGGTGCTGGCGTCCAGGCCCTGGCGGTGGACTGCGGTCCGCATCGCCCCGACCTCACTGTTGAGGTAGTCCAGCGCCTGGGCCAGTAGCGGGCCGGGGGTGCCGTCGGGGTTGTAGCCGCCTTCCATGGCGCCCGATGCCGGGAGCTTCTGCGCCGTGGACACGGTCTGGAAGTTCATCCCGAAGATTGCCGGTGTCCCCAGGCGGCGGCGGCCGGAATGGTCGTTGCCGGCGATCTCGTTCAGCACCGCGTCGACCTTGGTGCTGTCATAGGCCTGGGTCAGCCGGTTGTCCTTGGTGAAGTCGTCGCCGGCGGCGTCGGCGGCGCTGTTGATCTCGGGGGTGAACAGGTCCTGCACCCCGGTCCCGGACGGTCCGTTCAGGATCTCGTAGGCGGGGTGCTTGTCGGCCCAGGCGGTGCGCAGCCCGGCGGCTCGTGCGACCTCGAAGACGGTGTTGACCTTCAGGTAGCTGTGCGGGTACACCGGCAGGCAGCTGGCCGGATCGACCGGTAGCGCGGCCGGGTCGAGCAGCGCCTGCGGTGTCGGTGTCATCGCCAGAATCGCCCGGGACAGCAGCCCGGGGACGCCGGGCTGGCGGTCGGCTGCGGCCAAGGTCTGCGCCAGGGTGTTAGTCGGCAGCGCGCTCAGCGCCGCAGCTTTCAGCTTCTGCCCGGCGTCGAGGGTGATCGGCTTCTGGGAGCGGTCCGCAGCTTCGGTGTAGGACACCTCGGCGCCGCCGGCGGTGGTGCGGCAGTCGATCGTCCCGGCCGGCAGCAGCTGGTGGTTGAACGTGTCGTCGTAGAACACGCCCGTCGTCGCAGGGCCGCCGCCGGTGAACTGGGCGACCATCCCAGGAAACGAGTCCGACGGGAATGTCGTCCGCGCGTGGGTGTACTCGGTCCCCGCGGCGACCAGCGCCGCCAGAGCCGACCGGGGATGCTGCGCGACGTAGTACGCCAGGTCGGACTGGTGCAGCCCATCAACGGAGAGCACCAGCACATGCCTGGAAGCGGCCGGAGCCGATGTCGCAGCGCTCGCTGCAGCACCGGTCGCGGGTGCGATCACCGCCGCCAACGCTCCAGCGCTGACCAATGCACCGAGCTTGATCGGCCTACGTGTCACAGTTCCTCCTCCGGGCAGCCGACCAGATGGTCAGCGCCGCACCCTTGGTAGTCGGCCCCGACCGGTCAACCAGCAAGAGACGGGCGAACAGCAGATGAACGCTGCCCGACCAGCCTCCGATGAAGCGCACGTGCTGCCACCTTGGGTGAGGAGCACCGGTGAAGGGCCCCCCGCTCACTGCCGCGTGCAGCACCGCTCGGCGGGAAGCCGGCGCTGCGGCCGTGCCGGGCGGGTGGCTGTCGCCCTGCTCGGGCATCCGGCAACCAGGCGAGCCCGAAACCCGCGATCACGTTCGCATGCCCCGCGACCGGCACCAAGGAGTGCCATGCCCTCCCCTCCCACTGGTCCCTGCCCCCGCGTCAGGCTCGGCGGCGGGCTCGTACTGGGCGCCCTGAGCTGTGCGCTGCTCGCCTTACCCGACCGGCCGCTAGCAGCCGGCGTTCCGGCGGCGACGCCTGTCGTCTACGCCCACCCGCTGGCACTGGGCGCGCAGCCCCTACCGCAGGGACCTGTCGGGGACCGCGGCGAGACAACCCAGCCGCGCTTGTCGGTCACGCCAGCCGGCGGAACAGACGGGTCTGATATTGCCCGGGTCGCAGCTGCCGCCGCGCGGCAGACGCCGGTATCGACCGCCGACTCGGCTGCCCCGGTCGACGTTTCCCAGGTCGTGCTGGGCCGGCACGCCGGCCAGCAACTCGACGGGGCAGCCGGGCTCGGTGCCGCACCGGCTGCTGTCGCGGCACTGCGCTTCGCCCTGACCCACTTGGGAGATCGCTACGTCTGGGGGGCCACCGGACCTGACACCTGGGACTGCTCAGCTTTGGTGCAGGCCGCCTACCGCAGCGCAGGGTTCGAGCTACCCAGGGTCGCCGCCGATCAGGCGGCAGTCGGTCGGGCGGTCACCGTCGCCGATCTGCTCCCCGGCGACCTGGTCTTTTTCGCGACCGGCACGACCCGGCAGAGCATTCACCATGTCGCGCTTTATCTCGGCAACGGCCTGGTGGTACACGCCCCGCACACCGGCGCCGTTGTCCAGGTCAGCCCCCTGTGGTTCGACGACTACGCCGGCGCTGTCCGCGTCACAGCAGGCGTCGGCGGCGGCCTCACCGCCGTGCCGCCCAGCCAACAGCGCCTACCCGCTGCCGCCCAGCCCGGCCCGAAACAGCCTGAGTCGCCCACTGCGACACAGGCGTTAGCAGCGACACAGGCGGTAGCAGCGACACGGCGGCCGGTGGTGGCACAGGCACCGGTGGTTGGCCGCGCACGCCAGCCGGCCGCAGCGGACCGGACGACGGCGACTCTGTCCGTGCTGCAGCCCAAGCCGTCGCGCGCCACCCCGGGCCGTGATCCGGCCGCGCCGTCGCGGCGGCCAGAGCAGCCGGCTCGTGCCCGGGCAACCCCGACGCGGCCGGCGCCGACTGCAGGCTGGTCCTCCTCCTCGAGCAGCGGGCAGCTCCCGCCGCCGAAGGCGCCCCGCAGCCCGGCGGCGCAGCCCACGCCCCCAGCGCAGCCCAGGTCCGTGGCACAGCCCACGCCCCCAGCGCAGCCCACGCCCGCAGCGCGGCCCACGTCCCCAGCTCAGCCCAGGTCCGTGGCTCACTCCACGCCCACGGCGGACGCCGAGCCCGAGGCACATCCAGGCGCGCCGGCAGTACCGGCAGTACCGATGCTGGTCGAGGGTGAGACCCTGCATGCGCAGCTCAGCGGTCCGGCTGCCGACGCCGGCAGCACGTTCGTCTGGCAACGCTGCGTGCCCGGGGTATGCACGACGGTCGCCGGTGAGCACAAGGTCGACTACCAGTTGACGGCGGCCGACCTGCACACCCGGATCCGGGTCGTGGTGACCCGCCGAGGCGGTCAGCGGCTCTCGGTGACCACAACCGCAGTGGTGGGGACCCTGACGGCTGCTTCACGGGCCCCAGCTTCGCTGGTCAGCCCGCTCGTGCCGACTGATGCCGGGACTCTCACGATCGTCCTGGCGGCAGGTCCGCACCGCTCGTTGCAGCGACCGCCGACCCTTTGAGCGGGGCACGGTTCGCTGTCCGTTCACCTGCCAGATGCCCGGCGTGGACCTCCCCGGGAGTTCAGTGACAGCAGACAGGAACGCAGCAACTGATTGAGAGGTGGCCGTGATGCGGGTTCGGCGTCTGGTGGGAAGCACGGCGGCAGCCGGGGCAGTGCTGGCAACCGCGGCTGCGTGTGTCGCACCGCCGACGGCGGCCGGGTTCACCACCAGCGTGATCGCCTCCGGTGGGGCGAACTCCAAACCCGACGACATCACCGAGCTTGCGGGCCAGCTGTACGTGTCGTTCCAGAACGGGGTCGGCCCGGCGGGGCAGCCAGCAACGGGCGGCCGGCGGACCAGCACCATCGCCCGGTTCACCCTGGCCGGCAAGCGCACCGGCTCGTGGGACCTGCCCGGAAAGTGCGACGGGCTGACCGCCGACCCTGCCAACAAGCGGCTGATCGCCACGGTGAACGAGGACGGCAACTCCAGCCTGTACACCCTTGCCCCCGCCACCGGCAGCGTGCGGCACTACACCTACAAGACGCTGACCCACGGCGGCGGCACCGACAGCATCAGCATCGCCGGCGGCCAGGTCTTCGTCGCAGCCTCCGCACCGACACCGGGCGCCGACGGAAAGACGTTTACCAAGCCGGCGCTGTACAAGCTGGCCCTTGCCGACACCACCGCCACCACCACCCCGGTGCTGGCCGGCAACGCGGTCGCCAGCGACGCGGTCACCGGCAAGGCGAGCACGCTGAACCTGTCCGACCCCGACTCCACCGAAACCGTCCCCGCCGGTGCCGCCCGCTTCGCCGGCGACCTGCTGCTTGACAGCCAGGGCGACTCCCAGCAGGTCTACCTCGCCCGGCCCGGCACCGCCCAGCAGAAAGCGAGGGTGCTGAACCTGGGGACCCAGGTCAACGACACCGCGTTCGCCACCGCAGCGACCGGCACGCTCTACGTCACCGACAACGCCAACAACACCCTGGTCGCGATCAAAGGCCGGTTCACCCCCGGGCAGGCGATGGTCGCCGCACCGGCGGACTCGACCGTTCACGGGTTCGTCGGCCGGCTGGACCTGGCCACCGGGCATATCGCCCCGATCGCTGTCGGGTTCGGCAGCCCCGCAGGCCTGCTGTTCGTCCCCGGACGCTAGCTCCGAAGATCCACCAACCGGCAGCGACCAGCCTGCGGGCCGTTCACGCACACAGGTGGGCTGGGTTGCAGCACGCAACACTGTCGCTGCCAGCAACGCCCCTTGGTGGCGGGTCACCTCCTGTTCTGACAGTGCGCACGTTCCGCTCGCACTGCGCAACCATCCGGCATGGAAGGCCCGCCGGAGCAAACCCGGGCGGCTCACGCCTGGTGGGGTCACGGGAGATCCAGCCGGGCAAGGGGGTCAGCGGGCAGGTGGTCGGCGCCGAGGCGGAGCTCGAAATGCAGGTGCGGGCCGGTGGAGTGCCCGGTGGACCCGACCCGTCCGATGCGCTGTCCGGTTTCCACGTCCTGTCCGGGGGCGACGAGCACGGCGGACAGGTGCGCGTAGCAGGTGCGGATGACAGGCGTGTTGTCGATGCAGACGTAGTTGCCGTAGCCGCCGGACTCTTGGATGCCTTCGACGACGCTTATCTGGCCGCTGGTCGCCGCCAGTACTGCGGTCCCGGCTGTGGCCGCGAGGTCGACGCCGGGGTGGTGCGAGCTGAACGTTTGGGTCAGGAGGGCGGGACCGGTCAGCGGGTAGGTCAGGTTCGCAGAGCCGGGGGTACAGCCGGCCACGGTCAGGCTGGCGGTGAGGGCAAGACCGGCGGCGCCCAGCCGGAGAGCAGGGTAGGACATCTGGGTGTTCTTTCCCGGTACGCCTGCGAGGTGAGCTGACGGGTTCGGGCTCGGGAAGCCCGGCCGGCTCTCGAGCCGGCTTCACCCCTGCCGGTGCGCAAGGCCGCGCGTCCGACGGTGGTTCCCCCGCTGCCGCCGGTTCCGTGTCTGAAGGTGACGGGCTGCTGGCGGGCGGCATTCGGCGTCCAGCAACGCTTCGTGCGCCTCGGGGCGCACCGATCGATCTAACCCGAGTTCATCCCACGATGCCCGCTGGCGAGATGGCCAGTGCATGAACACCAACACGACAGCCTCCCGCCGGCCACCCGCGACACTGATTCCGCACCGGTGCGCCGGCTTCTCCATTCGTTCACCTGCTGGTCGTCGCGCAGGCGCCCGGCACGCGGTTGCATGCAGCCATGACCGGAGACGACGAAACCGACCGTGAGCAGCTGAGCCGGCGAGGCCTGCTGACCGCAGCCGGCCTGGGTGGTGCCGCCCTGGCTGCCGGCCCCCTGCTCGGCGCTGGAACCCCGGCGGCGGCGGCAGCCGCAGGCCACGGCGGACCCGCCGGCGACCCGGCGGCAACCCCCCGCGTCGCCGGTCTGCACCTGCAGTTCGGGGCGGACGCCGCACGCGAGGTCGTGGTGTCCTGGCACACCCTGCAGCCGGTCAGCCGGCCGCGGGTGCTGGTAGGCCGTGCCGGCAGGGACTACGACCGCAGCGCCGCCGCCACGACCGCCAGCTACACCGACGCCAAGTCCGGGCAGGTCGTGTTCGCCCACCACGCCCGCATCACCGGGTTGCGACCCGGCACCGGCTACGCCTACGCCGCCGCTCACCAGGGCGCCGAGCCCGAGTTCGGTTCTTTCCGCACCGCCCCCCGCGGCCGGGCCCGCTTCACGTTCACCAGCTTCGGCGACCAGGGCACCCCGACGCTCGGCAAGCGCTACAGCCCGCCGGCCGGAGTTGCTCTGCCCAACCCGCCGCTGGTCAACGACAACCTGGGCTCCCCCGCCGCCGGCGACGTGACCGCAGGCGTCGAACGGGTCCAGCCGCTGTTCCACCTGTTCAACGGCGACCTGTGCTACGCCAACCTCAGCGACGACCGGGTGCGGACCTGGTCAGACTTCTGGGAGAACAACACCCGCAGTGCGCGCCACCGCCCCTGGATGCCATCGGCCGGCAACCACGAGAACGAGCTCGGCAACGGGCCCATCGGCTACGCCGCCTACCAGACCTACTTCTGCGTCCCGCCGACCGCCGGACAGACCGACACCACCCACGGCTTGTGGTACGCCTTCACCGCCGGCTCGGTCCGCGTGATCAGCCTGGCCAACGACGACGTCTGCTACCAGGACGGCGGCAACAGCTACGTCCGCGGCTACTCCCACGGAGCGCAGAAGGCGTGGCTCGAGCAGGAGCTCAAGGCCAGCCGCAGCGACCCCGCGGTGGACTGGATCGTCGTCTGCATGCACCAGGTCGCCGTCAGCACCGCCGACAAGTTCAACGGAGCCGACCTCGGCATCCGCCAGGAGTGGGTCCCGCTGTTCGACCGCTACGGCGTCGACCTCGTGGTCTGCGGCCACGAGCACCACTACGAACGGTCGCACCCGATCCGCGGTCAGCTTCCCACGCCGACCCTCACGCCACGCCCGGCGGCCACCCGCACCGACGTCGTCGACACCAGCACGGGCACGGTGCACATGGTGCTCGGCGGCGGCGGCACCTCTGTGCCGAGCAACCAGCTGTTCTTCAACCCCCCGCGGTGCCGGGTCATCACCGCCGTCGGCGCGCCAGACCCCGCGACCGGCAAGCGGCCGCCGGTCTACGTCACCGAGGACGCCGCCTGGTCCGCCGTCCGCGACGCCGCCCACTCCTACGGCTTCGCCGCGTTCGACGTCGACCCCGGCACCCACCGCGGCGGCATCACCACGATGACCGTCACGTACTTCGACGTCCTCGGCCCCTACGGCCAGCTCGAGGCCTTCGAGACCTTCACCCTGCGGCGCCCCCGGGCCGACAGCCCGCACCGTTGAGGACCACACCCCGACCGGGAGTCGCTCCTTCTGCTCCTTACACCGGAAGGCCTCGTGTGTGCCTCGCTATAACGATCTCCCGACAGATGTGGAGCGGGTCGGACCACTGGCCAGAGCCCCATCCCGATCCGGCACCTCACGAGCGAGTGCAACGCTCGTCGCAGACCCTCGAGCTGACAGCTTGGGGGCAGCGACCAGCTCCACGGCGTCATCACGCCCGGCCAACAGGAGAGTATTGGCGGCAGGCCCGGTAGCTGCTGGCGCAAAGCGCGTCCGCACCTCCTCCCCTGCCGAGGCAGCCTGCACCCTGATGCCACGCGAACGCCACGGTCGAAGGACCTCAGTTGGCGTCGTCATGCGCCAAGCGCCCGGCAGCCCGACGACCCCGAGCCGACACGCTATGGATCGTCGAGCTTCGACGGCGACGACGATGACGCGTGCTCCGGCAGTGGTGTCTGCCCCGGCGCTGGCGTCGGCGATGTCTCGTCGTCGGCGAGCCCGGCCCACTCGGACTCGGCGTCCTTGCGGGCCCGGCGCCTGTCGTTCCAGCGCGCGAACGCAGCACGGACAGCAGGCACAGCGGGAGAGCCGGGGCCAGCATCGTGATCGGGTCTTGGGTCGGGGTCGCGACCCCCGCGAACACGAAGAGCAGGAAGATCGCGATGCGCCGCGACGAACGGAGCCGGTCCGACGAGAGCACCCCGGCCAGGTTGAGCAGCACGATGACCAGGGGAAACTCGAACGAGACCCCAAAGATGATCAGGATGGTGGTGATGAACGACAGGTACTGCGTCACCTCAAGCAGCGCGGTGACACCGTCGCCGCCGAAGCCGCCGGTGCGCCGGCTGGCCGGCAGGTCGCAGTACGGCTGGCGGAGCAGGTGGAAGATCGGGTGGTAGGCGAAGACCGCCACCACCAGGGTCACGACGATCAGCGCCACCAGCGAGACGAGCAGCTGGCGGCGCAGCTCTTGCAGGTGCTGGACCAGCGTCATCCGGCTGGCCTCGACCACGCGAGGACGCCGGCGACGAGCGCCCCTGCGGATGCGGGAAACGGTTGGCTTGCTGGTCATCGACGCCGGGTCATCCTCGGCGCACGGGAGCCGGCGCCAGGGCGGTCAGCAGCGCTGGGTCAGGAGCGCGGTGACTCGACAGCGTCGCGCTGCGGCTCGCCAGCCGGCGCCGTAACAGGCTGCGTGGTCGTGACGGGTTGGCTTGTCGCAACAGGCTGGGCGGTCGCAACAGGCTGGCTCGAGGTCACCGGGCCGCCTCGACTGCGCGTGCCGGCTCGGTCTCGCCGTCCTCACGCAGGCCCCGCGTCTCGGCCTTGAAGATCCGCAGCGAGCGCCCCAGGGAGCGGGTGGCATCGGGCAGCTTCTTGTAGCCGAACAGCAAGACGAAGACGGCCGCGATGATCAGGACGTGCCAGGCGCTGAACTCACCCATGTCGGTCTCCTCGTTTCGCACTGCTGCTGCCTGGCGGGATGTCAGCTTTCCACGGTCCTGGTTTTGGCTATCTGCTCACCGACGGGGCGTCATCGTCGAGCGGTTGGGCTGTTCTGTCACGCTCCGATGCTGTATCCGGTCGTGGCGGCGACGGCGGAAAGCTGCCGCCACTCCTCGTAGTCGGCGGTGCTGGGGACCGGGCAGGGCACGCCGACGAAGGAGGGCACCGGGTAGGACGGCGCGGTCAGGTTCGGCGGGTGGGCGAAGTCCAGGACCTCGGCGAGGTTGGCGGCGGCGGCGTCGCGGGGGGTCAGCGCCGGCAGCCCGAAGCGCCACTCGATCATTTTCAGCACCGAGGTGTGGTCGTAGGTCCCGTGCGCCACATAGCCGCGGCGGGCCAGCGGGCTGATCAGCATCGCCGGTACCCGAAAGCCGCGCAGCCCGGTGGCCAGGTCGGGGCGGGCGTCGGGGGCGCTGCCTGGCGGGACGTGGTCGAAGAAGCCGCCCCACTCGTCGTAGTTGATGACCAGGGCGGTGCGGGCCCATGCCGGGCTGGTGGTGACCGCTTTGTAGACCGAGTTGATGAAGGCCTGCCCGGCGCGGATGTCGGCGTGCGGATGGTCATCGGCTGAGCTGCCGCTGCCCTCGTCGAGGAACTTGGGGTCGACGAACGACACAGCCGGCAGGGTGCCCGCGGCGGCGTCGGTCAGGAACTGGGCGTAGGGGGAGCTGATCGGCAGGTACTTGGCGCCGTAGAGCGACAGGAACGGCACGTCGTTGTAGTAGTAGCGCCTGCTGATGTTCTTGTCGGCGAGCCGGTCCCAGATCGTCGGCATCGTCGCGGTCACCGTCGAGTTGTGGGTGCGGTCGGTCTGCGCCGAGTGCATGTAGAACCGGTTGGGATAGGTCTCGGCCATCGTCGCCGAGAAGTAGTGGTCGAACGTGGTCCACTGCGGCGCCGCCCGGCCGTAGAACGCCAGGTCGGCGCCTTGGTAGTAGCCGATGGAAAAGATGTCGTTGGTGCTGGTGCGCAACCACCCGTCGCACGCGCCGCCGGAAAGCTCGGACCGGCCACCCTCATAGGAGTGGTCGGGGTCGTTGTAGGCGCAGCCCTGGAAGTCGGTGAGGTGGTACGTGGGGTGCGCGGTGCCGGCCCGGTCGGTGAAGCTCAGCCCGGCCTGCTTGCCGTTCGCGCCCTTGAGCCAGCCGAAGTAGTGGTCGAACGAGCGGTTCTCCATCATCAGCACGACGATGTGGTCGATCCCGGACGCGGCCGGGTTGCCCGGCAGCGATGTGGGCGCCGCAGCGGAGGCGACGGACCCGCTCGAGCGGGACAGGTCGACAGCGCCTACCGCGCCGGCGGCGGCAGCGGCCGCGGCCGCGGCCAGGCTGACACCGGCGCGCAGCACCCCGCGGCGGCTCGGGGTGCGGGATCCGGCGGGGCGCTCATCAGCGGGAGTGTCGCCGCCGGGCAGATCAGAGGTGGGCACAGGCATGGCCTTTCAGCAGGGAACAGCAGGAGGTCGAAGCGGGCTCGCGAGGCGGCCGCGCCCCGGCTGTGGTCAGCGGGTGGCGGTGTAGACGTCGCGGCCGAACCGGTTCGGGACGGTCGCGGCGAACCCCAGATGCGGCAGGGCGAAAAGGTCCTCGATGCTTGCCAGCAGCGCGTAGTGGTTGTAGGAGGTCGCGGTGCTGGTCCCGGGCTTGACCGCACGGCCGAGCACGACCGCGCCGACCCGGCCGCCGCCGGGGCCGGTGATGCCAGGAGTGGGGCTGTTCGGGCCGGCTGTCTCGCCGTCGCCGGCGGTGGCGTCGGAGGCCGGGCTGTCGGACTCGTCGAACGTCACGATCAGCAGCCCGTCCTTGCGGTAGGCCGGGGAGGCCTGAATCTTGGGGACCCAGGTCGACAGGAACGTGTCCGCCGACGCCAGCCCGCCGGGCTGGCCGTCGACGCAGGGGGTGTCGTGGCCGTCGTGGCACAGGTTGGGGGTGATGTAGGTCAGGTTCGCCGTCGTGCCGGTGCTGGCCAGGTCGGCGCCGAGCCGGTCCAGCGGTACGTCGTTGGCGGCGCACGACGGCGAGTCGGTGATCGAGTGGAAGTAGACGAACGGGTTGTGCCGGGCGGCGTACTGGTCCCCGACTCGGGCCTTCTGGGTGTCATCGACAGCGTTCAGCGCCGGATGGCGGCACGTCGCGGGCTCGGCGGCTGAGTTGCCCATGTCCTCCATGTAGCCCTTCCAGGTCCGTCCCGACGCCGCCAGCTGGCCGGGCAGGGTCAGCACCGACGGCGGGTACACACAGCCGTCACCGACCGCCTGAGCCGGACCGGCCGTCGCCCCGGCGGCTGGCAGGAAGTCGGCGTAGGTCTGGCAGTCCGCCTGGGTGGCGCTGTCCGGGCCCTGCCCGGACAGCTGAGCGACATAGTTGGGCAGGCTGTTGTGCGCCGTGCCGTAGTACTGGGTCAACAGGTTGCCCTGGCTGACCAGCGTCCGGCTCAGGTACGGCGCCGGCGAGGAAGGGCCGAACGTCGTCGCATACCCCTTGTTCTCCAGGTTGATGACGAACACGTGCCCGACCGCGGGAACGGTGGCGTTCTTGGCGGTGGCGGTGGCGGCCGGGGCCGACCCACCCGTGCTCAGCGCGACGGCGACGAGCGCAACCGCGCTGCGCGCGACCAAGCCGCTGACCACGCCAGCGGGACGCAGCAGCCTGCGGGGCCTAGGAGTCATGACTTCACCCTGTCCGCTTTGGGCAACTTACGGCCAGCACCTGCATGAACACCGGATGAACCCATCAGGCCATCCGGGCTGGACGCGTCCCAGCCGGCGACGGCAGTCGGCGGTCACACCGGCGCCCGGCAACCAAGCACGAGCACGAGCGGTTCGAACTACCGCGGCGAGCACCAGTAAGCCGGCCGCCGCCTCAGGACGCGAGCTGCCATTCCCACTGTCAGGACACGAACCGACCTTCAGCCGCTGCGGCGGCCTCGTCTGTCCCGGCATGACCGGTGGTCTGACCACATGTTTCCAGCAGGTGCCGCTAGCCTCTGACAGCAGACACGGCCGGCTCGGCCGGCTGCTCACCAGCGGCTGGTCTCAGTGAGCCGGGGCAGCGCCGACCCCCCTCGAGGTGCTCGCGAACGATCTGCGTCTCACCTTCCCACCGCACAGGCCGACGGGTTTGGCAACTCGCGCACAAGGCGCGCCGTGGCGTGGGCATCCCTTCAGCGCACCGGCCGCTTGTGAAGTCGACCCGTCGGGACGGTTACCAGTCGACGACGAGGTGCGGGGTCACAGCGCATCACCTTCGCTGGTCAGCTTGCACAGCTGCCCGGACGGGGTCCCTGCGCCAGCCGGCAGCGTTGAGGGCTTGGTCCCCGATCCGCTCGTAGTACCGCCCGAGCAGGGTCAGGTCGATCGTGGTGTCTGCGGCCAGGCCAGCGGAGCCGTCAGCGAGCTGGGTGAGCAGCCGGCGGTGCAGGGCGTCGACTTCGTCGTCCTGCTGCCGCAGGCCGGGGTCGGGCTCGGCGCCGGCGCGGATAGCAGCGCTGGCTGTGTGCGTTACCCGGCTCACCGAGTCTGCCAACGCCCTGACGGTAGGGGTGAAGCTGTCGGGAACGGCCGGGGCTGGTGCGCGGCGCACGGCGACGGAAGCGATGTGCAGCGCGAGGTCGCCGATCCGGCGAAGCGCCGAGCAGGACCGGAGGACCGAAACCAGCAGACGCAGGTCGCGGGCGACCGGCGCCTGCAGGGTGAGCAGCTCGCTGGTCTTGGCATCGATCCGGTCCGCTTGCATCTCTATCGCCCAGCGCCGGCCTACGACATCGCCTGCGAGCTCCGGCTGGGCGGTCAGCAGCGCGCGGCTGGCATCGTCGGCGGCGGTGCCGACGAGTTCGGCCAGGTCGGCCAGGTCGGCGACCAGCAGCTCGAGGTCCCGGCGGAAACTGACCCGGTGCTCTTGTTGCATGCCTACTCCTTTAGAAGCGAAGGACGCGTGTCAGCGGGGGTAGCGGTCGAAGACGTACCCCGACTGGCGCACGGTGCGGATCAGTGTCGGCGCGTGCGGGTCCGTTTCGATCTTTCGTCGCAGCCGCAGGATGTGCACCTTCAGGCTCCGGTAATCGGTCGAGGACTGCTCCCCCCATGCCTTGGCGAGCAGGTCAGGAAGGCTCACGACGGTGCCCGCGTTTTCCATCAGCACCTTCAGCACCGTCAGCTCCATGGGCGCCAGCGGCACCAGATGACCCTGGACCCGTACGCAGCAGCCTGCGACGTCCAGGGTGATCCCCCGCAGCGTCAACTCAGCTGCTGGTTGCGGGTGCTCACTGACACTCACGGGCTCACCTGACTCCGACGGGGGAACTGCTCGCTGACTGTCGTTGGTCAGCCGAAGCGGCCGGTGATGTAGTCCTCGGTCCGCTTCTCGCGCGGGTTGCTGAAGATCCGCTCGGTAGCGTCCATCTCGATCAGCCGGCCAGGTTCGCCGGTGGCAGCAAGGTTGAAAAAGGCGGTGCGGTCACTGACCCGGCCCGCCTGCTGCATGTTGTGGGTGACGATGACGATCGTGTACTGGTCTTTCAGCTCGTTGATCAGGTCCTCGATGGCCAGCGTGGAGATCGGGTCGAGCGCCGAGGCCGGCTCGTCCATCAGCAGCACCTGAGGTTCGACGGCGATCGCCCGGGCGATGCACAGCCGCTGCTGCTGCCCACCGGACAGTCCGGCGCCGGGGCGTTTGAGCCGGTCCTTGACCTCCTCCCACAGGTTGGTCCGGCGCAACGAACGTTCGGTGGCCTCCTCCAGTACCGACTTCTTGCGCACCCCGCCGAGCTTGAGGCCGGCGACGACGTTGTCCTGAATGGACATGGTCGGGAACGGGTTCGGGCGCTGGAACACCATCCCGACGTTGCGCCGGATCTCGACCGGGTCGACGCCCGGACCGTAGATGTCCTGGCCGTCGATCAGCACGTTGCCCTCGACGCGGGCCCCGGCGATGACTTCGTGCATCCGGTTCAGGCTGCGCAGCACAGTGGACTTGCCGCATCCCGACGGGCCGATGAACGCGGTGACCGACTTGGGTTCGATCATCAGCGACACGTCGGCAACAGCGCGGAACTTTCCGTAGAAGCAGTTGAGCCCGTCGAGCTCGATGCTCTTGGCCATCTCGGGTCCCTTTGTCGTCATCGATGCACGGCGGAACGCCGTGTGAGCAGCCGGGCGACCACGTTGAGCAGCACCACGATGATGATCAGGGTGAGGGCGCCGGCCCACGCCCGGTCGACCGCGGTGTTGTTCGGCAGCCCCGCCTGGCTGAACACGAACAGCGGAAGCCCGTCCTGCGGTCCGCTGAACGGATTGGTGTTGATCGCCTGGCTGCCGAAAATGGTCAGCAGCAGCGGCGCGCTCTCCCCCGAGATCCGGGCGATCGCCAGCATCACGCCGGTGGTGATGCCCGGCAGCGCTGTGGGCAGCACGACGGAGACGATGGTCTTCCACCGCGGCAGGCCCAGCGCGAGGCTCGCCTCGCGAAGAGCGTCGGGTACCAGGCGCAGCATCTCCTCCGAGGAGCGCACCACGACCGGCAGCATGATGATGAACAGGGCCAGCGACCCGGCGAAACCAGCGAAGCCTTGGTGCAGGACCAGGATCCAGAAGGCGAGCACGAACAGGCCGGCGACGATGGACGGCAGGCCGGTCATCACGTCGACGAAGGTGCTGACGAGCCGGGAGTAGCGGCTGGCCCGGGCGTACTCGACCAGGTAGATCGAGACCAGCAGTCCCAGCGGGACGGCGATCGCGGTGGCGATCAGCACCTGTTCCAGGGTGCCGACGATCGCGGCGTACGCCCCGCCGCCGGCGTCGGTGTTGGCGACGTTGCGCATCGAATGGGTCAAGAACGTGCCGTCGAAGCGGCGCAGCCCTTTGGCGATGGTGTAGCCCAGTACCGAGACCAGCGGGATGACCGCGGCGAGCATCGCCGCGCTCACCAGCGTTGTCGCCAGGCGGTCCTTGGACTTGCGGCCCCCTTCGACGACGCCCGACGCCGTCGTCTGGGCGATGACGAAAAGGACGACCGTCGCTACCAGGAAGTCGGCTGTGCCCTGCCACGGGGTGAGGGCGAAGATGACCAGCATGACCGCGACCGAGCCGGCTGCCAGCGCCGGCAGCGACCAGCGGGGCAGTCTGCGGTTCTCCAGCTGCGGCATCCGGGCCGGGGCGAGTGTGCTGGTGCTCATGCTGCAGCTCCCCGGAACTCTTTGCGGCGGGCCACGATGGCACGGGCACCGAAGTTCACCGCCAGGGTGATGATGAACAGCACCAGCCCGGAGGCGATCAGCGCACCCCGGCCGGTGTCACCGGCGTCGCCGAAGGTGTTGGCGATGTTGGCGGCGATGGTGTTGCCGCCCGGGGTCAGCACGTGGGCGGTGATGGTGTAGTTCGCTGAGAGCACCAGGGCGACGGCGATGGTCTCGCCGATCGCCCGGCCGAACCCGAGCACGACCGCGCTGATGATCCCCGGCCTGCTGTAAGGCAGCACCGAGGTGCGGATCATCTCCCACTTCGTCGCACCCAGCGCCAGGGCCGCCTCCTTGTGGTCGCCGGGGACCTGGCGGATGACCTCGCGGGTGATGGAGGAGATGACCGGCAGGATCATGATCGCGAGCACGAGGGAGGCGACGAAGATTGACTTGCCGAACACACCGTCTGACTTGAAGATCGGGATCCAGCCGAAGTAGTCCGAGAGCCACTTGCTGAACTTGGTCATGTGCGGGACCAGGTAGACCAGTCCCCACAGCCCGTAGACGACGCTGGGCACCGCTGCCAGCAGGTCCACCAGGTTGCCCAGCGGTCGCGCCGCCCTCCGGGGGGCGTACTGGGTGATGAACACAGCGACCCCGACCGCCACCGGCACGGCGATCACCAGCGCGAGCACTGCCGTCACCACCGTCCCGTACACCAAGGCGGCGATGCCGAACACGACCGGGGTGTTGTCCGGGAACCACTGGCTGGTGGTCAGGAAGTTCGCCGAGTTCTTGCTCAGCGCCGGGATCGCCTTGTCCAACAAAAACAGGGCGATCGCGGCGAGGATGACCAGCACCAGGGTCGCCGCGCCCCGGGAGGCGTTGCGAAAGACCCGGTCAGCCAGCCGCTCCCGGGCGCCCGACCCGCGCTGGGTGGCCCCGGCCGCCGGCGGCTGGGCGCCGGCGCCGGTCTCGGTCAGCGCGGTGGCTGTTGCTCTGGTACTGGTCACGGTTCCTCTTTCGGTCTCGCCCGGCCAAGAGGACGCACCCCGCCCCTGGGTGGGGCGGGGTGCGCCCATCGCGATGGGTGTTCTTAGCCGAGCGAGCTGACCGCGGAGGCGACCTGCGTCTGGATGTTCGAGGGCAGCTTTACGTACCCGCTGGAGGGGAGCAGGTCCTGACCGGGGCCGGAGATGTAGTTAAAGAAACCCTTGATCAGCGGCAGCTTGTCGGGCTTGTTGCCCTTCGCGCAGACGATCTCATACGTCACCAGCACCGCCGGGTAGGCAGCCGGGTCGGGGTTGGTGTAGTCGAACTTGAGCGCCAGGTCCCCGCCGTTACCCGCCACCGTCGCCTTGGTCAGGAAGTTGACCGTGTTGGCCGAGGTGAGCTCGACGAACTGGCCGCTGGAGTTGCCGACCTTCGCGAACGGCAGGTTGTTCTGCGTCGCGAACGACTGCTCGATGTAGCCCACCCCGCCTACCGTGGACTTGATGCCCTGCGCGACGCTGGACGAGCCCTTGGCGCCCTGGCCACCAGGGGCGCTCCACGTCTTGCCATGGGAGAAGCTCCAGGCGCTCTTGGCGTCGTTCTCCAGGTAGTTGGTGAAGTTGAACGTCGTGCCCGATCCGTCCGAGCGGTGGAAGGTCTGGATCCCGGTCGAAGGCAACGTCGCGCTCGAGTTGTCCTTCTTCACCGCCGGGTCGTTCCACTTGGTGACCTTGCCCGAGAAGATGCCGGCCAGCGTGCTCGCCGACAGCTGCAACGACGTCACGCCCGGCAGGTTGTAGGCGACCGCGATCGGACCGGGCACCATCGGCAGGTCAACCGCCGAGTTGCCGGTGCCGCAACGAGCATCCGCCGCACTCTTCTGGGTGCTGGTCAACGGGAAGTCCGAACCGCCGAAGTCGGTCGAGCCCTGGGTGAACTGCTGGACCCCCTGGCCCGAGCCGCCGCCGCCGTAGTTGACCGTCGCCGACGAGCAGGCCGTCTGGAAACCCTTGGTCCACGCGGACATCGCGTTCGCCTGCGCCGTCGACCCCGAAGCTGTCAACGTCCCCTTGGCGCACTGGCTCTGGCTCGGCGGCGGCGCAGCTACCGGCCCGGCCGACCCGCCAGAGCTCGAGCTGCTGCTCGGAGTCGTGTTGTTGTTGGTGCCACAGGCACCCAGCGCGAGCACTCCAGCGGTCATGAGTGCCCCCGCCCCTACAAGGCGAGTCGGGCTCAACACCGGCACAGACCTCCTGCTGTCATGAGCCACCCGAAGGCGGCTGCGACTCTGGACAACCCCAGAACCCCGCCGACGCTAGAAGCAGCAAGCCACACTTGAGCGCCTGCACAGTGAACAGCGGGTGAACGAAGTCGGCGGCCGCCTGTCTTGCGGCAACAATGCTGAAGGTCACCCCGCGTCACCAGCGGGCAGGGGCCGGTCAGCTGCCTGCCCCGGTACTGCCCGGTGATGGTGGGGCCCGCGGCGCTCCGGGGAGGTGGGAAAGTCAGGTGGTGTAGCCGGCCATGCCGATTCGTGACGGCACGCTGTCCGCAGGCAGGTCAGCCCCGCTCAGCGGCTGGCCGAAGGCTGTTCGGGTCTGCGCGCTTCACGCGACGCCCTGACCGCAACCGGCGGTGCCAAGTCTTCGACGAGTGAGAGCGCCTCAGCACCCAGCGGGCCCCGGCTGCGAACCCAACTCCACGCCTCGCGAAGGGCAGTGCGCCAATGTGCGGTGTCGACTTCACCCAAGTGGACGGGGTGCTGAACCGAACCTTCAATCCAGATCAGCCGGGCATACACCCGGCGGCGGGAGGACGTGAGCGATACCGAGACGGTCGCGTAACTACCACCGGCGCGCCGCAGCATGCGTGCGGGCCGCCCACCAGCAGCAAGATCTTGCTCGATACCGAGTTCACGGGGACTCACCCCGACCGGGGACGCCGCCAGCTCCTTGCGGGCGTCGGATTCCCGCCACGCTGACACCCGCACTCCCTAACCGCAGGCCGCACCAGCCAGCACCCTCTGGTCGCTGATTCCGGCGCCAAACGACGTCCCAGACCTCAAACGATGACAGCCGGTCCCCCCGACGCCGGCGTTGAGCGGGGAGAGCAGACCAGACCATAGGCGCAGCTGAGCGTAGGCAAGCCTGCCCCCGGGACCTCAACCTCGTCCTGCATCAGCCGGTGGCGGGTGCGGGGGGTGGTAGCTCGGCGGTGGGGTGGCCGGCCAGTGCGGTGTACATGGTCCGGCCCCAGATCAGCGCTGGGATGTCGCCGCCGTACACGTGGGCGTAGCTCTGGGCGCCGATGGTGATGTCCGTCAGGGGGTGGGTGGGGCCGCCGCGGGGGTCGCCGAGCTCGACGGCGGCGGACAGCTGGGGGTGTAGCCGACGAACCAGGCGCTGGAGAACGCTTCGTTGGTGCCGGTCTTGCCGGCGGCGGGCCGGCCGATGGTGGCGGCGTTGGGGTAGCCGGTGCCGTTGGTCAGCACGCCTTCCAGGACGCTGGTGACGGTGTCGGCCACGCCAGGGTCGATCAGCTGGCGGCACGATGCGGGGGCGGTGAACGCCACCGGCTGGCCGGTCGGGGAGGTGATCGAGGTGACCGGTCGGGGTCGCAGCGCAGCCCGCGGGCAGCCAGGGTGGCGTAGGCGGTGGCCATGTCAAGGGGGCTGACGACTTCGGTGCCCAGGGTCAGTGAGCCGTCGTTGGGTCCGACCTTGGACAGCCGGGCGGCCGGGATGCCCAGGGTGCGGGCCATGGCGGCGACGTTGAGGATGCCGACCTGTTCCTCGAGCTGGATGTAGAAGGTGTTGACCGACTGCCACGTCGCCTGGGGGATGGCGTAGATCGCGGCCTCGGCGGGGTCGGCGTTGGCGAACCCGTTGGCGCAGCCCGCGTTCGGCTCGGACGGGCTGCGTCCGCTGTTGCTGCCGATGCTGAAGGTGGTGGGGACGTAGCACGCCGGGGCGAAGTACGACGTCGACAGCGGCAGGCCCTGGGCGAGGGCGGCGGTGAGGGTGAAGACCTTGAACGTCGACCCGGGGCCGAACGCCGGCTGGGTCGGCAGCGCGACGGTGGTCTGGCCGGGTGCGGTGCCGTAGTCGCGGCTGACCGCCATCGCCAGCACCTGCCCGGTGCCGGACTTGACCAGGACTTCGGTGGCGGCGGCCCGGTTGGTCTTCTCCACCGTGCCCTCGACGGCCTGCTGGGCGGCGCGTTGCACCGCAGGATCGAAACTGGTCTTGACCGTCAGGCCGCCTTCGAGCAGCCGGTGGTCCCGCTCGGCGCGGGTGGCGCCCAGGGCCTTGTCGGACAGCAGGATCTGGCGGACGTAGTCGCAGAAGAACGGCGCGACCGAGCTCATGCACGGGTCACCGGCTGCCGGCGGCAGGACCGGCTTCAACCCCAGCGACTGGCTGCGGGCGGCTGTCTCCTGGGCGATGGTGATGTGGCCCAGCTGGCGCATCCGGGCCAGCACCTCGTCGCGGCGGGCGGTGGCGGCCTGGGGGTGGCGCAGCGGGTCGTACTGCGAGGGTCCCCGCACCAGCCCGGCCAGCAGCGCCGACTGCCCCAGGCTCAGCTGGTCGACGCCTTGTCCGAAGTAGCGCTGGGCCGCGGCGCCGATGCCGTAGGCGTTGTTGCCGAAGAAGGCGATGTTCAAATAGCCCTCCAGGATCCGGCTCTTGGGCCAGCGCTGCTCGAGCGCGAGGGCGTAGCGAGCCTCCCTGATCTTGCGGGTCAGCGACTTGCCGGCCGCGGCCTGCTGCTGGTCCGGTGTTGCGGCGTCATTGAGCAGCACGTTCTTGACGTACTGCTGGGTCAGGGTGGACCCGCCCTGCTCGGCGACGCCGGCTTGGGTGTTCTTCAGCGCCGCCCTGGCCAGGCCTTTGTAGTCGACCCCGTGGTGGGAGTAGAACCGGGAGTCTTCGATGTCGATGATCGCCTGGCGCATCACCGGGGCGACCTGTTCGATGCCGACCGGGACCCGGTTCTGCGGCCCGTGCAGCACCGCGACCAGGCTGCCGTCGGCGGCCAGTATCCGGCTGTCCTCCCCGAGCACCGGGTCGGGCAGACCGGTCGGCAGCGCGTCGAAATGGTCAGCCACGCTCTTGGTCGCCAGCCCGGTGCCCAGCACCAGCGGGACGGCACCGGCGGCGAGCATTAGCCCGGCCGCGGTAAGCAGTGCCAGCAGCAGGGGCAGCTGGGACAGCCGCTTGCCGATGCTGTCGCGCTTCGTGCTCATCTGACTGCGTGAGCAACCGTGCCGCCTCCACCACCGGGCTGGGTGGCTTCGAAGGTAGTGAGGTGTGAGGACGCGGCACGACCGGCACGGATTGTTCAGTTGCTGTCATTGCGGCGCACGGCTACCCGTCGCCAACAATTACGCCGCTCGGAGAAGAACATCGGTCGCAGCACGCTAGTTTCCAGTCGATCGCTTCGCACCACGCTTGTCTGAGCGTGCCCGTCGCGCTGCGGGTGCTCATCGCGAGCCCAAGGGCCGTTGGCCAACCAAGGACCAGGTCTGGTCTCAAGAAGCAGCTACCGGGAAAGGGGCTCAGTGAAGCTGACCAGAGCGTCGAGTCAGCCTGACGTAACGACGATCGTGACGTTGACAGCCCTGACGGTCTGGTTCGCGGTGGCCAGCCGCTTCGATCCTGGTCCCGACTGGTTTTGACAGCTCCGACTGGGGGCAGGTAGCTGCTTTCCTGCTGGTGTCGTCGCCGCGGTCAGCTGCGCCGGGATCGCAGCCGGCTGGATGCGGCTTCGCATGTCGATCCCGCGCCCGCTGGTGCCGGTCAGCATCCAGGCTCGGAGGGGGGCGGCCGAGTCGGCGACGGCGCTGCGCCGCTCGGCGTGAACCAGCCGGCCGCTCATTCCCCGGCAGCCCGGCGTAAAGGCTTCCGCTGACCCCCTGGTGGCCGCCTGATCGGCAGCCGCGCCGCTACTGTGACTGCTGCTGTTGCCGCCATCCCGGTCATGGCCGTGGCGCTGGCCGGACCCGCTCGCCCAGCGGTCAGCCGCCGTCGGTGCACCAGTGCCGGCGAGGATCGGGGTTGTCCGTCCCGGCGCCGACCACCTGGGCTCAACAGTGCGCGACCGCTTCCCCGCCGCCCGGCTCACGCCCCAGCGGGTGCTCGCGGCACTGGCACCGCCCCGGGCACCGCAGGCGGCGGCGCGCCCTACGGCATGGACGTCCAGCAGCTACCAGGGCAACGTTGACTGGGGCGGCGCAGCTGCCGGCGGAGCCACGTTCGCTTACGTCAAAGCCTCCGAGGCCACCGGTTACCTCAACCCGTACTTCCGCTCGCAGTACGACCGCTCCTACGCAGCCGGCCTGATCCACGGCGCCCACCACTTCGCGTTGCCGAACGATTCCTCCGGCGCCGCCCAAGCCAATTACTTCATCGCCCACGGCGGCAGCTGGGTGCCCGACGGGCACACCCTGCCTCCGATGCTTGACGTTGAGTACAACCTCTACGGCCCGAGCTGCTATGGCCTGACCCCCACTCAGATGTCTTCCTGGATCCGCGAGTTCTCCACCACGGTGCATGCCCGCACCAGGCAGTACCCGGCGATCTACTCCACCGCTGACTGGTGGAACACCTGCACCGCCCGTGACGGCAGCTTCGTCGCGACCAACCCGCTGTATGTAGCGAACTACTCCGGATCGGTCGCCACCCTGCCCGCCGGCGGGGAGCGCCAGACGATCTGGCAGTACGCAGACCACGGCACCTACCCCGGGGATGCGGACGTCTTCAACGGCACCCTGGCTCAGCTGCACACCTTCGCCGACGCCCTACCCGCCCAGCAGCTGTCCTTCGGCGCACCTGACCCGCTCGCCGCCCGCTACACCCAGCTCGGCGGCGCCGGCTCCTACCTTGGCAACCCCGTCGGCGCCCAGTACCCGATCACGGGCGGGATCGGACAGAACTACAAGGCCGGGCGGATGTACTACACCCCAGCGACCGGCGCCCATGCGCTGCGCGGCGCCATCCTCGCCGGCTACCTCACCCTCGGCGGACCGGCCGGCCCGGTTGGTGTCCCGACCACCGACGAGCTGGCCAGCGCGGACAGCGCCGGCCGGTACAACCATTTCACCGGATCGGGCGGCGTCTCGATCTACTGGACCGCCACCACCGGAGCCCACGAGGTCAAAGGTGCGATCCGCACCCGTTGGGCAGCCCTGGGCTGGGAACAGGGCCGCCTGGGCTACGCTACTCGACCAGCAACGAGTACCCGGTCACCGGCGCCCGGCGCAGCGACTTCCAGCGCGGGTCGATCACCTGGACCGCGGCAACAGGTGCTCTTACGATCGCGTGCCAGTAACAGGCAGGCAGGAAGGCAGGCACCCGAGCCTTTCCTGCGCTCTGGGCCGGTTCGGGTCAGTCGCGGTGCAGCACGCAGGCAGCGACGGGACCGCCGAGCTCGCGCAGGTGGCCGGCGGCGTACGGCAGTCCGTGGCGCACCGTCCACCAGCCTTGGGCGACCCGGGCCGGGCCGCGCGGCAGGACGGGCTCTGCCATTACCGTGGGGTGATGGCGTCCGCCGGCGAGAAGACTGCGGATCGCGGCGGCCGCGATGCCGTGGTGTCCGGCCGCGCTGGGGTGGACCCGGTCGACCGACCAGCCGCCCGGCTGTGACAGTGCCGGCACCAGAGCCAGGTCGAGCACGCGCACACCCGGCCAGCTGGCTGCCACGTCGACTGCCGCGTTGACAGCTGCCACCCGAACGCGGGCCGCGCCCGCGACACGGGGTGGTAGCGGCAGCAGCGCGACAGGGTCGTGCAGGCGAGCGAGCAGCACCTCGGCGTCGAGCGTGCGCAGCGCCGCAACGACGGCCAGCAGGTCAGCGCGGACGGCCGCCGGGTCGAAGCCTGCCCGTGCGACGTCGTTCAGCCCCACCAGCAGTGTCGCCACATCGACCTGATCGGGTAGCTCGGGCAGCTGGCGCAGGCGAACGTCGCGGGCACGGGCGCCGGCTCTAGCGAGTCGCACCAGCCGGTCGTTGGGTAGCGCGCCGGCGAGCAGCCCGACCCACGTGATCGGGGGATCGCCCCGGACGCCTACGCCCTCACCGCAGGTCAGGCTGTCACCGAGCGCGGCGACGACGGTCATGCGGCGGTCGCTTGCTGGGCAGGGTCGTGTACGGCGAGGAAGCCGCGCACCGTGGCCTCCCAGGAGAACTCCTCGGCCCGGCTGCGGGCGGCGCCGCGTCGAACGCGTTCCGGTACCGCGAGCAGGTCCTGTACCGCGTCGGCGAAGGTGAAACCGCTGCCAGCCGCCGACCGGCTGGCCTGCGGCCCCAGCACGCCAGGTAACGCGGAACGCCAGTTCGCCACGACCGGAGTGCCGCAGGCGAGCGCCTCCAGCGCGGCCAGACCGAAGGTCTCGACCGGTCCCGGTGCAAGGGCGACGTCGGCGGCGGCGAGCCGGGCAGCCAGTTGGGCTCGGTCGGCGACGAAGCCGAGCCAGTCGATCGGCAGACCGTGCGCGTCGGCCGTCAAACGGCGCCGCAGCGGTCCCTCCCCCGCGACGACCAACCGAGTGCTAATTCCTCGCCGGAGCAGCTCGCGGCACGTCGCGACCGCGATGTCCGGTCGCTTCTCCCGGGACAGGCGGCTGGCCATCACCAACGCGACGCCGTCGCGCCTGCCGGCGGAGTCGCTGTCACGCCAGCCGCCCAGTCGGCAGGGAAAGGCACCGGTATCGACCCCGAGCGGAATGGTCACCAGGTGCTCGACACCGAGGCGGCGAAACTCCTCAGCAGCCCAGGAGGTGGTGCACACGACGGTGTCGAAACTGCGGACAAGGGAAGCGTTGGAGCGGTCGGCGATCGCTTGCAGCGGCAACCTCGCCGGCATCCACTGGGCGAGTAAGCGGTCCAGCCGCTCATGGCTGACGACCAGGGATGGAACGCCGCGCCCCCCGGCCCAGGAACCAAGACCGCGCAGGGTGGTCCGGTCGTGCACCTCCAGGCGGTCCGGAGCCAGGCGCTCGAGGGTGCGCTCGACGCGGCGGACGTCGCGCAACATCCGGTATCCGGTGGTCGCCAGAGCCGGTGCGCGCAGCGTCACCTGTCGACCCCAGCTCGTCTCGGCCTGCCCGTCACCGTGGCCTGGCAGGATCTGCACGACGTCGTGACCGTAGCCGGCGTACCCCTGCGCCAGGTGCTGCAGCGTCGTGCGCAGCCCTCCTGAGGTCGGGCTGACGAAGTTGGCTACCTGGACGATTCTCACGCCACCTCCCGGTAGTGCTGGGTCAACTCCCGGCCGGCGACTTCCCAGCTGCGGCCCTGCACCGAGCGCCTGGCCTGCTCGCCCATCCGCCTTCGGGCGCCGGGCAGGGCGTGCAGGGTCCGCACCCTGCCGGCGAGCTCGACCGCCGAACCCGGCTGGAACAACAGCCCGTTGCCGCCGTGCTGCACCAGGTCAAGCAGCCCCCCGGCGGCTGGCGCCACGACGGGTACGGCACTGGCGAGGGCCTCTTGGGCGGCCTGGCAGAACGTCTCGTGCGACCCGGTGTGCACGAAGACGTCAAGGCAGGCAAAAGTCGCCGCGAGCTCGTTGCCGGTCTGCAGCCCCGCGAAGTGAGCCATGGGCAGCTCGCGCTCGAGCTGCCGACGCTGAGGGCCATCACCGACGACGAGTAGCCGAACGCCGGGAAGGTTCTGCACCGCGGCGAGCAGCCCAAGCTCCTTCTCGGGCGCCAAGCGTCCGACGTAGCCGACCAGGAGCTGTCCGTCGGGAGCCAACCTGCTGCGCAGCTGCTCATCGCGTCGAGACGGGCTGAAACGCTGCAGATCGACCCCGCGGGCCCACCTGGCGACCCGCTGGATACCGTGCGCCTCCAGCTGGCGCACAGCGGCACGACTCGGCGCAAGGGTGCGGGCAGCGACCGCATGCACCTTGCACAGTCGTCGCCACACAGCGAACTCGGCGAGCCCGAGCCGGTAGCGGGTCGCGAACGCCGCCAGATCGGTCTGATAGACCGCGACGGACGGCACGCCCAGCCGGCGCGCCGCATAGGCGGCCTGCGCACCAAGCACCACCGGTGAGGCCAGGTGCACGACGTCCGGGCCGAAGGTGCGCAGCGTTGCCAGCATCTGCGGGAAGTGGCGAGCGACCCGAAAGTCCCAATAGCCCGGCAGCGGCCACGACGGCGTCCGGACGACGGGCACGCCGGGACCGCCGGAGCACACGGTCGGACCAGAGCCGGGCGCAATGACGAGCGCCTCGTGTCCTTGCAGCGTCAGCTGTTCGCAGACGCGCAGCACGGAATTGGTGACGCCGTTGATCTGCGGAAGAAAAGACTCGGTGACCACAGCCACGCGCATGCATTCAGCGTCCAACCCCGTGGACAGCAGTTCGCTCACACCAAGGCGGAAGCCACATGAATCCCGTGCTAACCCCAGACAAAGCGGCGGGGCACGCCGGGTGTGCCCCGTTGAGCTGATCCTGCCCCCGCCGGTACCACCAGGGAACGGGCGCGCTTCTGCACCCAACGGACGCGGCGTGCGCGCCGTGGACACCCCCCGCCCCAGGCAATGCCCGTCCTCGAGCCGCGGAAGCGCATGTGCGTCTCCCCCCGGGCAGCAGGTTTCCAAGTCGTCCGGAAGCCGAACCCGTGCCGACCGAATCGCCAGGGACATGTTCACCGCCCGTTCCTCCCACGGTTGCCCGGCACAGCTCGACGCGTGAGAACGTCGCGGGCATGTGGAGACGCCGGTCAGCATTGACCACGCTGGGCACTGTTGTGGTGCTCGGCGGCGGACTGGCGGTCCCAGCCCTCGCCGTCGGGCCGGCTCCGGTGCCCGCTGCTGACAGGCCGGCACCCGCTGCCGCGGGGGCCCTCACCCGCCTCGCCACCGGCCGCCCAGGGCTGCCGCTCGGCTCCGCGGCACTGCCCGAAAGCCGTTTGAGCGAGACGCTCGCCCCCGGCGTCACGCTCACGACAATCGTGCGAGGCGCCCCCGACCCCGCCAACCGGTGGACGGTCACAGTCGCGGTGACAGCTTCCACCACCGAGGCGAGCCCTCTCGTCGCCAAGCTGAGCGCGGCGGGCTACCAGCCGACCCTGACAGCTGTTCCCTTGTCTGCGGTCGGCGAGCACCTCGCCGGCCGGCTGGGTGTCGTAGTGCGGGTCGGAAACACGGCGACCAAGGACCAAGCGCAGACACTGGCCGACCGACTGACCAGCGCGGGCTTTGCCGGCCCGTCGGTGCAGGACACCGCCGAGGACGGCGGCCCGACGTCAGGACCGTGGGTCGTGCACGTACTGCGGGTCGACCAGCGCCAGGCAGCTGGTGCTGTGCGCGAGGGGCTGGCCACCGAGGTAGTGCCCGGCCGGGAGACCACCGACGCGGTCGCCAACCGACTCCACGCCCTTGCAGCGGTCAACGGCGGCTACTTCGTCATCGGTGGCGAGGACGGAACCCCCGGTGACCTGGCCGGCATCGCCGTCCGCAGCGGCCACCTGGTCAGCGAGGCTGTCGACGGGCGAGCCGCGCTCGTCCTCGATCCGCGCCGCAGCCGCATCCTTCGCCTCTCGACACCGTTGCAGCTGCGCGCCGGCGACCGCGCCTCCCGCCGCTTAGACGGGCTGAATCGAGTTCCAGGCCTGATCCGCAGTTGCGGGCGGCCCGGCGACATGCCCACCAACAGGCCGCTGCACGACGTCACCTGCACCAACCCCAACGAGATTGTCGCTTTCGACACCGACTTCGGGGCGAGCGCCGACCCCGGTGCGGGGGTTCAGGTAGCCCTGGACCGTTACGGGCAGGTCACCTCGCTGAGTAATCACCGCGGCGGCGTCATCCCGGCCACCGGCCGGCTGCTGCAGGGCATCGGCACCGGCGCCACCTGGCTCCTCGCCCACGCCCACGTGGGCAGCCTGCTACGGGTCAGCGAAGCGCTGCGTTCCGTCGGACGCGGTCCGCTGCAAGCAGGTCCGCATACCGACGTCGTCAACGGAGGGCCGCTGCTCGTGGCGGGAGGGCGTCCCTTCATCGACGCGGACGCAGAAGGCTTCGTCCAGCGCGACCGGCCGTCTTTCACCTACGGGTTCGCGGTACGTCGCAACCCCCGCACCATGGCCGGGATTGCTGCCAACGGTGACCTGCTGCTGGTCACCGTCGACGGACGTGCCCCCAGCTACAGCGTCGGGCTCTCATTCCCCGAAGAGTCCCGGGTACTGACCGCACTCGGCGCCGTGTCAGCGCTCAACCTCGATGGTGGCGGGTCCACCACCCTGGTCGCGGGCGGCCGGTTGCTGACCCGACCATCTGACGCCACCGGCGAGCGCCCGGTCGGCGACGCGATCGTCGTCCTGCGCGAGACCCCGCCAAGCTGACAGCATCCCTTCGACAGCCGCCCGCCGCCGAGGCGCCCCCCGCCAAGTAGACCTAACGGCCGTCTGGCCGTCGGTCTGCTGAATCACGGGCTCGAAGCTCTGGGAGTGTGCGGCCAGGCCGGGGTCGCCGTGAAGTTGTGCATGCTCCCCTTCGGTCTTCCAGCTGATCCCGCCCATGGCCTGCCGCCATTGCGCGTCGGCGCGTCCAGGCTGATCTTCGCGGTGCCTTATCGGCCGCCCACGGCGCAGCACTCGTCCCTTTGGCAGCGGCTGCAACGCCCCGAAGACGCGGCCCGGGTCAAGGCGACAAGTCACGACGCGGCCAGCCCCACCGCACCTTCGCTCACGCCATAGCCGACCGGGACGAACCGCTCGGCCAGCATCGGGCAAGGTGTGCTGAACCGCTGCGGGACGGATGCGCGCCGACGCATTGCGCGGCTCGTGGCCGGTGGCAGACCGACGACGCTCTTCAGCGAAGGTAGAAGGCAATGAAGTCGCGGCTTTGGGCGGCGAAGTAGTGGTCGGGGCCTTTGCTCTGGTCAGCTCGGGTGACGTGGCTGTGGACGGCTCCGCCTTCGTGGGTGAAGTAGTAGCCGATGCTCCAGTCGTAGTTGATGTCCAGTTGCATTGCGCGCACGGCACCAGCTGACTGGAGCAGACGGCCCAGGGAGCAGACGGAGGTGACGGGGCTGTTGACGAACACCACAGCACCGTCGGACCGCTGGCCGATGCCGGTCCGCGGCACATAGGCGTCGTTGTTCACGCCATAACCCCAAAGGGGTGTGCTGCCGCTGGCGCAGGTGGGGTTGACGGTGCCGCTGTCGACGAGCAGGTCCAGGTTCTGCCGCACGCTTCGCACGGCTGGCCCCATGGAAACGTCCCGTCCCCACTGGCCAATGGTGACCGCGCCGCCGGCGTGCACGACCAGCGATGCCGCTCCGGTACGCAGCGGCTCTACGACCTTTCCTTGGTCGTAGTAGCCGCCGCGGTTGCCTACCGGGCCGCTGTTGGTCCGGAACCCGCCGGGCATTGCTGCGGCGACGGTCTTGGCGAGGTCGGGGGTGATGTGGTCGGGGGTGATGTGGATGCCCCCGGGGTCGGTGATCCCCTCGTGCAACCGGCCGGTCAGCAGTTTGGGGTCGAGCCACATGATGGCTGCCAGGTAGCTGGTGTAGCCCTCGTCGGGCCGCAGGTAGGTCATCCGGACCGCCGGCAAGCCGTGGTCGAACACGACGCTTTGCCATTTGCCCTCGGCCGGAGCGGGGTTGCTGACGAATGGGGTCAGGGCGGCCGGCGCCGGCATGTGCGGCATCTTGGGCGCAGCGGGAACGGTGGCCTTTTCCCCGGACGCGGCCGGGATGCCGCCGACCAGGGCACCGCCGGTCTTGGGTTGGTGCAGGTCGTACTGGGTCTGCTCGAGGCCGGTCACCGCCCAGTTCAGATGGTGGTCGCGCCCCCACTCGGCGACCCTCTGGGACAGGCTGTCGTTGCCGGCTCGTAGCAGGGCTCCGCCCACCGAGTAGCCCACCAGCACCACAAACAGGGCCGCTAGAGCGGCGACGACCCGGAGCCCCAGCCGCAATGGGCCGCTGCTCGCCCGCTGCGGCGACCGTAGCCGGTTAGCATTTTTATCACCCTTTTCGCTAGGTGACTGATGCTGCAAGGTAGCGGGCACGGATCTCCTCTTGGCACCGGCAGCAGGTGAACCCTGTGCAATCCCGTCGGCCGGTGCCGGCGTCGGGTCGCCGAGTGAGGACTGGCTTCGAGGCCATGCTGCCCAGAGGCCGGGGCGGCGCTGAGGTCGTCCGGACGAACGTTTGACGGATACCGCTCGGCCGAAAGATTTCGGTCAGCTGAAGGGAAGGTGACATCGAGTTAGCGGGGAGTTGCCGACGTGTCCGCGCGACAAGCCCTCAGCGGGAGGACCGGATGTGTGCCGGAACCTCGGGCAGGCTCCTTACAGCGGGTAGCTGCGCACGAGGTCGAGGAGGGGGTCGCTGGTGGTCGCTGTGTGGTCGCAGCCGGCGGCAGCGGTGGGCATCCAGTTCCAGATGAGGTAGCCCACCCCGCCGCCGGCGAACAGGGCGTCCATCTTGGCGCGAAACTGCACTGCCCGTTGGGGAAGTGAGTCGCAGCCCGCCGGCCCGGCTGTCGCCTCGATGCCCGCCTCCTCGACGAACAGCGGCTTGCCGATCGCCGCTGCCTGACTGATCCGGGCTGCCAGTCCGTTGGCCGAGTCCCCCGGCAGCGCTGTGCCGTCGGCTCCGTAGTCGTGGTAGGTCACAAGATCGAGCGCTGGCGACGCCTGCGCGACCGGATAGTCCGCGCCGATTGTCCCGCACTGCCACTGGTCCCCCACCACCCCGCTGGCGATCAGGTGATTGGGGTCGAGCCGCTTGACCTCCCCGCCGACGGTGTCGAAGAAGGTGCGCAACGTCTGCGCGGCGCTGGTCGGGCAGGTGTACGTGCCCGTGCAGGTGTCGCCGACGAAGCCGGTCGAGCACGTGCCGGCTTTGGGCTCGTTGACCAGCTCCCACATTGCGATGGCAGGCGAGTTCTTGTACCTGGAGACGACAGCGCGGACGTAGTCCCAGTAGGACAGGGGGTAGAAGCCCGTGCTGTTCCGGACCTGGCGAAATCCGCCGGCGAACCAGGCCTGGTCTTTCTGTGCCCCGTCGTCGCAGCCGGCCCATTCGTTGCCCAACGTCAGGCTCAGCTTTTGCCCGTGTCCGGCTGCCGCGGTAACCAGCCGGTCGAGCGCCGCGAAGCTAAGCAGGTGTGTCACCGGGTCGATGGCCTGTTGCTGCTGCGCGGCAACCCGAGTGACGCTGGCCGGTCGCAGGCTGTTGAAGTACCCGTCCAGGTCGTCCACCTGGGAGCCGCAGCCGATGTTCGTTGACCACTGCGTGGCCATCGAGTAGGCGTTGAAGCCGGCGAACCGATACGGCTTGCCGTCCAGGCAGAGCCCCGTGCCGCACCTGGCAAGAAAGCCGATGGGGACTGATGACGGCGGCGGAGCCCCGGTCGCGGGTGGGGCCGCGGCGCCTGGTGACCCGGCGACGGGGGTGGTCACGTCGGCCCGGTCGAAGGCGATCACAGTTCCGCTGGAGGCGCGGCTGCCGGTCCCGGTGACCGTCTCCACGAGAGTGTGCGCGCCGTCCGCCAGCGGGGCTGAGCTGTAGACCAGGCTCTGATCCTGCCGGGCCGCGGCGTACTCGTCGACGGTCCCCGACGCGAACCCGTCGATGCTCACGGTCGCGCGGCCGTGCCACGGCGCGGCCGCGCTGTACAGGCTGACACCCGAGCCGGAGAAGTGCAGAGTCATCGTCGCGCCTGCCGCGGACGTGTAGTGGTCGCCCCCCTCGAACGCGCTCGGGCTGGTGCTCGTCGACCACGCCCCGGCGTAGGTCACTGCGGCTGAGACCGCGTCGTCGATCCTGCTGACCGGGGGTGCGGGCGGCGGCACGCTGGTGGTGACATCAGCACGGTCCATGGTGATTGCGGTGCCGCTGCTGGCTGGCCCGCGGCTGCCGGTCGCGGTCAGGACTAGCGTGTGGACCCCGGATGCCAGCAGCTGGCTGCGGAAGACGAGCGCCTGGTCCTGCCGGGTGGCGGAGTAGAAGTCGACCTGCTGCGAAGGACCGCCGTCGAGCGAGACGCTGCCTCGGCCGTGCCACGGGGCGGTGGCACCGTAGAGCTGCACCTGGACACCGGTGAACGTCAGTGTGGCGCTCGCGCCCGCTGTCGACGCGTAGTGGTCGGAACCGGCGTAGTCACCGGCGCCGGTGCTGGTCGACCACGGGCCGGCGTAGCTGAACCGGCCCGTCGTGCCGCTAAGGGTGGTGTCGTCGATGGAGCTGACGACGGAGCTGGCGGCGGAGGTACTGCTGGTTGCTGCTGCCGCTGGCAGGGCCGGAGTGCCCAGCGTCGCGAGCAGCGTTCCGGTGAGCAGGGCGGTGCGGGGACCTCCACGAGCCACGACGACATCTCCAGCAGCAGTCTGGGAAATGACGTCCGAAGCGGCCGCCGACACTGTTGTCGACGCGCCCGGGCGCGCAGTGAAACAGCACGCGGGTGAATCGACCCTGGACGAAACGAGACGCCTGCCCACCCGACGGCGGGCTGCGCCGGCCCAGCCATGTGTCACGCGTTGTGACTGTCGTCACTACCTGGAAAGCGAGCTCGACTGGCGATCGCCACCGGCGCGTGAGATCTCGATGACGGCCGCACCGCGTGGTGAGCAGAGCGGCCATCCTGTGTTCACGGGGATTTAGCACCGCGGTATCAGGGCGCACCTAACTTTTAGTCAGACGGCTGACAGGGACGCTCGGCGTCGCGCTCCATCACGTTTGGTGACCACTCAGGGATGAGCATGCCAACCATTGCACGCCCGGGCCTGTTACGCGGAGCGGGACTGTCGCAACGTTCTGTCGTGCTGCGGATGGCCGCCGTCGCGCTGATGGTGCTGACCGTGCATGCCGCCGGCTTGTGGTCATTGGTACGACACCCCCAGTCATCCGGGCCGCTTGTCATCCTTGCGCTGGCGCCCGCTGCAGCGGCCGCGGTGGGGTGGCAGCGGGCGGTGCGCGGGCACAACGGGCCGAGCATCCACGACCGGCAGCTCGACTACATCTTGGGCGCCGGGCTCGCGGTGGTGGCGCTCACGCTGCTGCTCGTCCAGGACACCCGGCGCCCAGCCCTGTCAGGTGCTCGCCTGGATCTGCTGGCGCTACCGCTCACGGCAGCGGCGGCGGCGGTTCTGTTGGTGGGCACCAGGATGACGTGGCAGCTTCGGGCGGCGCTCGGCGTTCTGTTGCTCACCTGGCCACCCCCATGGGAGGCGCTGACGCGTCTACTCGCCGGGCCCCTGGTCGCGCTTGTGCAGACCAGCGCTGAGCAGCTGGCGGGTAGCGGCGACGGCCCGCGACCCGAACCGGCGGCGTCCCTCGTCGTGCCCGCCGGCCGCAGTGCAGCCGGACACCGCTTGCTCGATCTTCCACTCGGTGGTCTGGACAGCCCTCTGCTCGGCGTCTTCGCCGGGCTCTTGCTCGCCCTCGTGCTGGCCTGCAGCTACGGCGGGTCACGGATGCTGCGCGCAGCTGTCGTCGTGGCCGGAGCCGTGGTGGGCGGCATCGTTGAGGCACTGAGCGTGTCCCTGTCCGCGGTCGTCGTCCGTCACGGCTACCAGCAGCTGGCCGGTTCGGTGCCGGGCCTGGCGCGTCAAGGCGTCGTGCTGCTGGCGACCGCGGTCCTGCTCGCCGCGCTCGGCCGGGCTCTGAGCCGGCTGCCCCGCGGGCTGCAACGCCCCCGACGCGCTGGCGTGTCCCCGGTCGTCGGGCAGATCAAGGACGCTGTCCCGCGGGGCCGACTCGCGTTCGGCGTCCTCGCCGTCATGGCCGGCGTCTGTGTGGCCAGCGAACTGGCCGCCGCAGCCGCCCCGTGACCCGGCTTCCCCCGCCGCCGCCGGGCTCCCCCGAGCCGGCCCTTTCCGGCCCCTCATGCGACAGGAGCACCCAGGCGACAGCGCAGTGCGATTCCCGCCCGTGCTCCGCCGTATGGGGATGGTCGTCCACCGATCCAAGGAGACGCATCATGACGAGCACCTTGACCGGTCACCACACGGTGACCACACCCAGCGTCAGCTTGCTGGAGCACGCTTGCCAAGGTCTGGCGGACCGCACACCGGAGCTCTCGGCGCGGCCGCGTGAACGCTCCCGCCGCCGGCCAGCCCGGTTACTCTGGGCATCCACCGGACTGCTGATCGTCGTTCTGACCGCGTGGTGGCCCGCCATGGTGGGTGTGGCTGCTGTCAGCGTCATCACCCTGGCCTACGCCGCCGCCCTCATCCACCGGATCGAGCTGGTTCGCCGAGCAGTCGCGCACGACGCGACGATCGAGGTCAGCGATGCGGCTGCCCGGGCGGTGCCCGACGCATCGCTGCCCTTGTACACGGTTCTGGTCCCCGCCTACCAGGAACCGGCCATCATCGCCTCCGTCGTACGGGGCTTGGGAGAGCTGGACTACCCCGCCGACAGGCTGGACGTCAAGCTGATGCTGGAAGCCGACGACCAGGACACGATCACGGCAGCCGAACGAGCGTGTCGGGGGACGCTCATCGAGATCGTGCTGGTCCCGGCGGCCGAGCCACGCACCAAACCCAAGGCGTGCAACTACGGCCTGGCCCTGAGCCAGGCCGAGTTCGTCACGATCTACGACGCCGAGGACCGCCCCGAGCCGCTCCAGCTACGCAAGGCCGTCGTCGCGTTTCGTCGCAGCGGTGCGCGCACCGCCTGTCTGCAGGCCCGCCTGTCCTATCACAACGCCGAGCAGAACCTGCTCACGCGCTGGTTCACCTGCGAGTACGACACCTGGTTTCGCTGGCTGCTCCCAGGACTCGTGGCCACGGGCGCACCGATCCCGCTGGGCGGGACCTCGAACCACATTCGCCGCGACGTGCTCATGCAGGTCGGGGCGTGGGACGCCTTCAACGTCACCGAGGACGCCGACCTCGGGGTGCGCCTCGCGCGCACCGGGTGGCAGGTCGCGGTGCTGGGCAGCACGACCTACGAAGAAGCCAACAGCGACGTCATCAACTGGGTCAAGCAGCGCTCCCGCTGGTACAAGGGCTACCTGCAGACCGCCCTGGTGCACACCCGCTCGCCTCGGCGCCTCGTCGACGAGCTCGGCTGGAAAGCGGCCGCCGGCTTCTTGCTGTTCGTCGGCGGCACCCCGCTGCTCGCGCTGATCAACCCACTGTTCTGGGCGCTCAGCGTCCTGTGGTGGCTGGCGCACCCGGCCGTGATCGAGCAGCTTTTCCCGGCACCGCTGTACCACCTGGGGATGGCGTGCTGGATCATCGGCGGTCTTGGGCTCCTTTACGCCAGCGTCGCCAACGTTCGGGCGAGCGGAAAGCCGCAACTGGTGCTCGCAGCGCTGACGGTGCCGCTCTACTGGGTCCTCATGTCGCTGGCTGCGGTCAAGGCGATGGTGCAGCTGGTTACCCAGCCGTCGTACTGGGAGAAGACCACGCACGGCCTCGACACCACCGTCGAGCACGACACCGACGACACCGACGACACCGACGACACTGGCGGCACCGGCGCCGTGCAGGCGCTGGGTCCGGGCAAGGCCGCAGCAACCCCGCCGGCGCCCCTGGCCGCGGCTGGCACGGTCACGAGGCTGCCATGAGCACATCCGTAGCCACCCGCCATCTGCCCGCCGCGGGTGCCGCGGAACGACCATCCGCCCCGCCCCGGCCGCCCGGCCGGCGGGTCAGTGAGCCGACAGTCGTGCTGCTCCTGTGTATGAGCGCCTACGCGGCGACCGGCGCCGTCCTGGTCCTGGGGTTCCACAGCATCATGGAGGACGCGCTGTCGCGGGTCTCCAACGCGACCTACGTTCTGTACAGCCGCCAGCCGAAGCTGGCCAACGTCGGTTTCGTCTGGACCCCGCTGCCCTCGCTGCTGCTCATGCCGCTGCTGCCGCTCAAAGCACTCTGGCCGGCGCTGGTCTCCACCGGGTACCTGGCCTGCATCGAGTCGACCGTCGCGATGGCCCTGTCGGTCCGCACCCTGTCCGCGATCCTGGCCGACCTGAAGGTGGCGCGCGGAGCACGCCTGAGCGTGGTCACGCTGTTCGCCTTGCACCCGTTGATCCTGTGGTTCGGGGCCAACGGGATGAGCGAGGCCTTGCTGATCCTGTTTGTGCTGCTCGCCACCCGGCGCCTGATGGCATGGCTGCGGGCCGAGGACTCCCGGCACCTGGTCGCCGCCGGGCTCTGGCTCGCGCTGGGCTACCTGTCGCGCTATGAGGTCATCGCCTCCGGCGCCGCGGCGGTGGCTCTCGTCGTCGTGGTCAGCGCGTCGCGCAGCCCCCACCGGGGGCGGGAACGACAGCAGGAAGTCATCGTCGACGCCCTGCTCATCGGGCTGCCGGTAGCGCTCGCGTTCGCCCTGTGGGCGCTGGCCAGTTACGTCATCGTCGGCCACCCGTTCGAGCAGTTCAGCTCCCAGTACGGCAACTCCGCACTCGTGGCCGGAGAGCGAGGCGGCGGCACCAGCGCAGACTTCGCCCATCCCCACCTGTCGCTGCTGCTGACCCAGGCATGGCTGCTGGCACCACTGCTGGTGCCGGTCGGTCTCGCAGTAGCGGTGCGCTCCGCCCGCCGACGCCAGCTCGACCCGCTCGCTCCGGTCGCCCTGCTCGGCTCGGTACTGGCCTTCGAGGTCCTTGCCTACCTCGCGGGCAACCTGTTCGGTTTCCTGCGCTACCAGATCGCCGTGCTGCCGCTGTTCGCCGTGCTCGTCGGATGCCTGCTCGCCGGCGGGGCAGACAGGCTCGGGGCCCGGCGCCGCTGGCTGAGCACGGCCGCTGCAGGGCTGCTGGTGCCCGGTGTGGCGCTGTCCGCGAACACCATCCTGACCAGCAACAAGCTGGCCAACCAGGAGTTCTACCACCTGCGCCCGGCCGCCCTGACCCTCGCCGGTGATCATCACGTCGACCCCGGTTCGAACGGTGTGTGGGACTCCGACCGGTCCATCGCGGCCACGCTTGACCGCATGCACCTGCCCGCCGGCAGCATCCTGCTGGACTCCGGCCCCGGCTTCGCCGTCTTGGCAGCGACCCGCCGGCCCCTCCAGTTCGTGATCACATCCGACCGCGACTTCGCTGGTGCCGTCCTCGACCCCGTCGGACACCACATCCGCTACCTGCTCGTCAACGACGGCGGCGACGTATACGACGCGGTCCGGCACGCCTGGCCGGAGCTTGGAACGAGCCCGAGCGCGCCCTGGGCCCGGCTCGACCGGCGCTTTCCGCGGCCGTTGCCAGGCTCCCACCAGTGGTCGCTGTGGCGGGTCGACGTCCCGTGACTGCGACCCACCGCTCTCACCCGACCTCTCCCCTAGCTGCAGAAGGTGATCCGATCCGATGCTTAACTCCCCGCCACAGATGAGTCCCCGCACCCGAACCAGCTCGCCGGCGGTCCCGGCGAGGGAGCCTGAACCACGCGGACCGGTCGGCGCGCGGCAGACGGCCCGCGGTCTGCTGCGCGCGACCCGACCCAAGCAGTGGGTCAAGAACGTGCTCGTGGTGGCCGCCCCCGCCTCGGCCGGCGTACTGTTCAGGCCCTGGGCGCTGGGGCAGACAGCAATCGCCTTTGCCGCGTTCACCGCCTGCGCCGCCGCCGGGTATCTCGTCAACGACGCGGGGGACGTCGCCGCGGACCGCCGGCACCCCACCAAACGGTTCCGGCCCATCGCAGCCGGCATCGTCCCGGTCGGGCTCGCCCGGTGCACCGCCGGGCTGCTTGCCCTCGCCGCCATTGCGCTCGGCGGCCTGCTGTGCGGCTGGGAGCTCAGCGCCGCGCTGGGCGTTTACCTGGCTGTCACCGTCACCTACTCGACCTGGCTGAAGCACGTCGCCATCGTCGAGATGCTCCTGGTCGCTGCCGGGTTTCTGCTGCGAGCGGTGACGGGTGCCGCGGCGACCCACGTCACCATGTCCCGGTGGTTTCTGATCGTCGCCGGCTTCGGCTCGCTGTACATGGTCGTCGGGAAGCGGTACGCCGAGGCCACCGGCCTTGGTGAGAACGCGGTCGGCGCACGGCGGATCCTCGGCGAGTACCCGGTCAACTTCCTGCGCCAGACACGCGAGCTGTCGGCGGCCGTGACGTTGGTGGCGTACTGCCTGTGGGCCTTCGAGCAGGCACCGGCGCACGGCTTCCCGTGGGGGCAGCTGTCGATCCTTCCGATGACGTTCGGGTTGCTGCGCTACGGGCTGCTGCTTGAACGCGGCCAAGGCGGCGCGCCGGAGGACGTGGTCCTGGGCGACCGGGCCCTGCTGTTCGCCGGGGCTGGGTGGGTGGTGACGTTCGGTCTGGGCGTTCTCGTCACGAGGTCGTGAGCCGTCCGCCGTTACCCGCACGCCAGCGAAGGACAACGCTCGGCGTGCTGTCCCTGGCGACAGGCATCACCGTCGCAGCAGCGATCGTCGTGCTCGCCTCGGGCTTGTGGCTGTCCCCGCGGCAGCGCGGACTGACCGGCTTCAACTGGCCGAACGCGGGTCGGGTGTACGTCGCCGGGCTGGCCCAACAGAGCACCACACCGGTCATGCCCTCCCGCCCGTTCGCCGTCGCCGCCGCACG
>JAABUR0100001513.1_pt1 | contig 41307 bp, 31 predicted proteins | sample 5560091 | NCBI WGS metagenome assembly JAABUR01 (sample SAMN10711879, study PRJNA513375) | rock metagenome | isolation source: Antarctica rocks | place: Antarctica: Victoria Land, University Valley sud | reverse complement strand
ATTTGTGTTTGTCAATTTTGGGGTTGGGGGGGCTGGGCTGGGTGTTGGATGTGAGGTTTGGTGGAGAGATGGGAGGGAGGGGGAGAGAGGATGGGATGGGGTTGGGGTTGGGGTAGGGTGGGGATGGGGATGGAGATAGAGGATGGGATGGGGATGGGATGGGGAAAGACGGTAAGATATAGAGATTGACTGTATTCTTGGGGGATTTGGGGAAGGGAGGCGGCGATGCTGGTGCGTTCACGGATGGTGGTTTCCTTGGGGTTGGGTGAGAGAGCTAGCTGTCTTGAGACTTTTAGGAGGGAAAAGGGGGGGGGAATGTTACATGCGATACTCAGGGTCAATATCGAAGGGTTCAGCAGGGGAAAGGGGCTGTATCATCCGTAGTTAAGAATGCTTTTTGAGGACAGTAGGAGACCGAAGGTCATCAATCTACTCGAACAAGCATGATTGGGTTGAATATGCCAAGGTGATGAGTCATCAGGCCTGAGCGATTAGTAATGAGTTGACGGTGATTGGGTGCTAAAAATAGGATGGAACACTCTTCCCATCTATCGCCTTCAATAGCTTCATTATCTTACACGGAGGAGCAGAACATAGGCGCAGCACCGAACCACCACGGCTATGATAAATGAACATCATCGACCGGCAATGCAACGAAATCCCCACTAGCCTCCCAATACATTCAAGTCCGGTCGACCCCGCCATACCCAGATCGAAGAGTGGGACGGGCGTTATGGGGCTGCCATGTGGCGTCACCATGCCCCAGCTGCATGTCATAAACAGCACCATACGCGCTTCCCGCATCCTCTTGTACCATCCACGGCAATTCGATGGTCGATCCTTTCGCCAAACACGATCCAATCATGAGCCGTCGAACCCGAATAGTGCATGAGATGACTGGACCACCGTCCACATGCGGATCATACCCCACATAATTCGTACACAAGCACATTGCTGACTTCTCGTATCCTTTCCGAAGTATGTTCTCTTGCGGTGGCTAGATATGCAGGTTTGTAATAATAGTCTCCGGTTGCCGAACAGCTTGCGATCAAGTTCGATGCCACTCTTTCTTGCTCCCTCAGCTTTCTTATCATCTTTGTACTTGATTCATCATTGCACTGCATTGGTCTCTTGTCGTTCTTGACATTGATACAAGGCCAAAGGTTCTTGAAGCCGCCAATCGGCAATATGCTGACTACGTGCCTTTTCCTCTGCTTGTACTTTTCCTCATTCAGCCTCGTCACCAGTCAATATCTTCCCAATACCCAGGCTCTTACCACCAAAGAGCTTGAACATCTATACCTCGACGCTGCTCCTAATGGCTTGCTTTCTGCGATTTCACCTTGTTCGAACTACTTTGATCCCAGTACTGGTTCTTCGTCCAATTCTCTTGGGCGCCAGACTGCTTCCGAATGGATCCGTACTGCCTTCCGTAAGACTCTTTTCTTGCTTGGCAATATAATCTCTGGGATACTACCAATCCTGCTGGCGGCATAAGCTTGACCGACATATATCCATCATGTGATACCATGTGAAGACCACTACTGACATGCACAAGACGACTTCGTAACCGGCAACATCTACACACAGACTGGCGGCCTCGATGCCTCCATCGGCTTCGAGACAAACCGCGCTGAGAATGTTGGCCCGGCCTTTAGCGACTCTCTCACCTTCTTCAGCTTTTTCTTCAATCAGAAAGTCTCGAGTACAATCCCTTACTCTCTCTTCCTCTTCTCAGACTAATAACTTCCCAGTGTCCGATCTCATTGCTCTGGGCACCGTAATGGCCACTGGCGCCTGCAGTGGCCCTCATGTTCAATTTCGCGGCGGCCGCGTCGACGCAACCACTGCCGGTCCAACCGGTAAATTTCTCGCATCTTTCTCGCTGATCGAAAACCTTTGAGTCCTCCGATGGATGGTCCTGCTGATGCGAGATTTACCAGGCGTACCCGAACCCGAGACCAGTCTCCAAAACACACTCAACCAATTCGGAAACGCAGGTTTCAACACCGACGATACCATCGCACTAACAGCATGCGGGCACACCATGGGTGGAGTCCACCAGTCCACCTTTCCACAAGTCGACACCAGCAACAGTCCTGGCACTTTGGATGGCAGCGATGGCCGCGTAGCATTCGATGAATCGGTCGCCACTTTCGACGTCAGTACCGTGACAGACTATGTCCATTGGACAGGCGACAAGGGCGGACCACTAGTCACGACCACAAACGCAACCGTCCAGTCAGACCTGCGTTTGTACGAAAGCGACCAGAACGCCACCATGGTGCGACTGAGTCAATCGAATTCGTACTTCCAAGGCCAGTGCTCCAGCTTGTTCCAGCGCATGATCGAGACCGTACCTGGCACCGTTCGTCTCATCAATCCGGCTGTGGACCCTACCACGACCACGAACCTGAAGCCGTTCGGTATCACCCTCAACGTCGATTGGGCGGGCAGCATGACGCTCTCCGGGTCGTTCAGATATGTGCAGGTGGCCGGTGCGGCTCCTGCGCCGGCTACATTGGATGTCGCATTGATTTCAAGGTTGGGGACGCCGACTGTAACAACTACTACCGTTCAGATATCAGCCACGGATACGGGCACTGGCATCTGGGGCCCTACACACTCTTACGATTTCACTCTCACTTTCCTTGCTGCGATCGGGATGTCCGGCGTGACGGCTGGTGGGAAAACATTCTCATTTCAAGACACAATGTTCGTAGTGCCAGCGCTCTCATCGGTATCGCCTCAGCCGCCTCCATTCTCCACAAGCCCCAGCATGAACACCGTAGCTACCTACACCACCAACACGACCGTTGCCGTAAGTCCTTCTGACTTATACTCCCATCCCCTTCCCCCCCCCCCCATAAACTAATATCTCTCTCTCCAACAGTACCTAACCACCTCCCCACCCCCCACCCTAACCGCCACCATCGCCATCCCCCAACCCCAACCCGGCACCGTCGCCCCCACAATCTCTACCTCATCCGCAACGCTCAGCCTCATCGGCACGTCCAGCGGCTACGCGTTCTACTCGGCTGTAACGACACACAGTGTCAGTGCGAAGCAGGCGTATGGTAGCAGTTTGGACGTGGCGACTTCGGCGGGGGGAGCGCCGGGGGTGATGTTTTATAAGCCGTTTATTGGGGGTGCGTGATGTGGAGCGAATGATTAGCGTTATGATTCTTTACGTTTTTGAGCCATGGCTGAAGAATACGAATGATGTGGTTATGCATGTAATTGGAACAGTCATCGCAGTCTCCGTTCTCTACTCTCCCACCTACCTCCCATCATTGCTTAAGTAATTAATTGCCCCTTTAACCCCGCAACCTTTCTCTTTGCTATTACCTATATCATTCTCTCCCAACCCTCTCACTCTCACTCTCACTCTCATCATCATGTATAATGAATCATCGTAATTATAATAATCAACCCACCTTATATACTTAATGTCATCGAAAGAGGTAATAATGAATATTTGCTTCTTCACTCCAAATGGTGATCTACAACATATATAATCTCTCTCCTATCTCTCTCCCATCCTTCTCTCTCTCTCTTTATGTATATATACGATGATCGCTTGATACCTTCTCTCTTTGTATATGGATACGATGATATGATATGATCGCTCGGCACGAACTCGAGACTTTTGTGTTGCTTTATTGTCTCTACATACGAATTCGAGACTCTTCTATTATTATTAATACTAACATCATCATCGTCATCATCATTATCATCATCACCATCCCCTATCCTCCCACCCCATCATCATCATCATCATCCCACCGTCACCACCAACCCCTATCCTCTTACACCACCCTCACCACCCTCACTACCACCACCCACAAACCCCCCTTTCCCCTCCTCAAATCTCAAATCTCAACCACCCCATCCCCCAGCTCCAAACAATCGCCGCCATCTTCACCCTTCCATCCCGCCTCTCACAAAAATTTTCTCTTCTATACAATATGTCCTTATCCCATAACATCTCACTTGAAATGGAAGGGAATTGTTATGGTGGATGGTTCTTTTAGAGTTGGATTGGATTGGATGGTGTGTATATATTAAAATGTAATGTAATGAGGAAGTGTGGTGGTGCCAAGGTACCATCATCTGCACGGTTGCGTTACTTGAATCAATCTATCTATCAAACCCACCTATCCTCATAAAATATAATTCTTTCCACTTGAGAGGTCTTGTGCCTTGCAGGCTTGGTTTCTGCTACTGGAGTTCTGTATAGGGTTGCTTATCTTTTTAGTATGTTTTAGGACCCTTTGTGAGATGGATTGAATGATAATCTTTTCAATACACGTTGCCTGTGTTATTTTTGTGATCTTTGGTGATTACGCTAGATAGTAGACTTATTGTTTCAAAGCAGAGATGGAGCGGGTGATATTGATATATATATATATATATATGAGATTTTCATGGATGAAGTTACGGCACTGTTTCTCTATAATACCACCGTCCATGACGACGATCGAAAATCCACACTTTGTTCGAATGATGGCGTGGCTTGTGGACTTGCATATCTACGTGGAAACCCTGCGATATTGGGGGTTTTTCAAACCTTTGTTGTAGAATTTCAAGCACTGCGTGCACATGCCTAAAGTACATTGGCTGTTTTGGTCCCTACCGATCTTGCATATCGGACTCTTTCTTGGAACCGAGAACGCACCTCAACTAGAAAGAAGGCCGCAACGAGAGAATCCGACTCGGCCTGGGAATATCGGAACGAGAACGTTACGCGTTCTGTAGCGAGATTCCATGATCGTTTGGCATCGGACATCGAATATGATCTCTTCGAGGCAAAAGTGCCTGAAGCCTTGGGAAATCTGAGCAGGACTGCGATTATGTTGAGGGATCCTTTCGTGGTAAAAGTACGTCAGTCCAATACTAGATGGGGAACTAAAGACTTCCGCTGCTGCTGTTCTCACGGCATCATCACGTTCCTGGCCAGATCATTTCGCTTCTTCATCGCTTCATACAGCTACGGCTTACGATATCTCAATATCTGTTCACAGCAAGAGGGCGCTCGATTCTCGGGATCTAAGCCTTCATACCGCCAACGAAGTCAGTGGGCCTCTTAGGTCTTACTGATCTCTTCGATATAGTGATCGACTATATCAACCACGCCGAAATCGAAGCGGCGTACAACACCAAGAACTGAGACTCCAAAATGCAAAGATGGTGTTTTGTTGGGGAAGTCGTTGCTTCGGTCATGGGATTGGTACAAAAAGTTCATAGCCTGATAGAGTCAGGAAAAGGCTTGGATAGTGGATACGTGTAAGTTGGGTGGAGGGTTTTGCACGATCTGCGGGATGTGAGATGAGAGTGGTTGTGAAAGAGGTATGGTATGAGGAAAGCTGGTTGTGAATAGTATATAGAGCAAAGGCAAGTTGGTATGGTGGTGATAGTATGGGTTAAGAAGAATTCAACGGAGGAGGAGGGTTGTGGAATGCGAAATCAGCTTCCGGCATGCGGATCGATGGGTTACACTCCTTGAGCAGGCTCGACTCGAAGGTACTCCTAACGCTCGCGGCAAAGTTTTTTCCTGAGCGCAGAGAGTGGAGTGAGGTTGAGAGTTGAGTTATACTACCTTGATGGATGGATGGATCAACGTGCAAGGGAGGTATAACCTTAGTAAAATGTACTCATGAATCCTGTCAGGGTTCTAGGGTTGTGGGGTGATGTCCTTTCTTTCTCAGGTGGGTGGATAAGAAGAGGTAGTCGCGTCGGGCTCGTCTGGATGAGAGTGTGCGACGAGTTGATCCAGAAAGATGACCCAGTGATCTTGCAGTACGGAGATAACTGGAAGAAGATTATATTTACCTCAAGAAGGAGAGACCCTTTCCTAAAAGAAATCAAAGAACTTATAGCGAAGAAGGCTCTTTATTGTGTAGCTACGTGATCAAAGTGCTGCCTCCATAATGCCGTCATCGACCGCCCGTCCCATCCTGGAAGAAGATGGGGAAGCGATTTGTGTCTCTGTAGTATCGATCACACCGTCCGGACCTCTTCTGGTGTGATATTGAACACTGTCCACGGTCCCACCTCTTATCCTTTGTGGCATGAGATCAGAAAGTCAAGGAGGCTGCTAGCCGTCTTTGATGGTGTGGTTAGCTAAGCCGATAGACTTGGTAGAAGATTCTCGTTTGAGACACAGACCACTCGAGCACCTTCTCCGCGGTATTCAGAAGACGTAGTGAGTCTCTTATGTTCAGGTATAGTAGGAAGCGGTCGAGCTGCTGAATTCGTTTTGTAGTACAATGCAATACAGATAGCCGTTGATGCAAGGAGTTGGAGGAACGCATCCGGGTAGTTGCCTAAATTTTACTATGGAGCCAGCCCGGAAACGAGCTTCCAATGCAGTCGATTCCCTATCTGTTCATGTGAACGAATGTCAACGGCTCTCTGAAGATATGTTTCGGAGATCCTGCGGCTGTGTGGTCATGTCTCCTTCGCAGATGGAACCTGATCCAATCATATCTGATGACTGGTCAAGGGAGGACGCCTAGAGGTCTGAATTTGTCTAAAAGTGAGACGAGTCTCAACAATGTTGCTAGAACTTTGACGTAAAAATCTTCCGAAAGACTGGTAATTACGGAGGTGGGAGGATCTTACTTCCTTGTTGTCAGCTATCTTTAGCCTAGAGACTTCTTGTAGAACTAGAGCAACCCTCACTTAGTCCCGGGAGCTCCTGCTTTGGAACGCTTGTTGAATGGCATGAGACATAAGCACATGATTTTAGGTGTAGTGCAATAGTCAATAGTATCGATAACTGAACGTCTATAGCTATGTAGGAAAGGAGGAAACGATTCTAGTGCATGCCAAGACCACTTGATTTGTCATCAGCCGATATTGACCCGGACTGATCCCCAACAAGGCCTCTCTACGAAGACAGCATTGGCCCAACATAGGCCTAGGACCCACAAGAAGCTTAGGTGCACATGAGTGCTGGGCAAATTTCGACATTTTGTGGTCAAGTAGCAACGGGGAGGGCGGTAACGAGGACGTGCGCGTCTTCTTATGACATTCTGTGCAAGAAGTTGGCACCGGCGACAGTACAGTCGCCACAGCGCGCAACCTAGGGATCCCCTCCTTCGCACACGCTACTCCAAAGACCTACCCCGCTGTCAAGCTCGCCATCTTAAAGCTCAGCGACATCCAACCAGCCTTTGCAACCGCATTCGATAAGTTCGGCCGCGTCGATTTGGTCAACAATGCAGGGTACAGTAGACTTGTTGAAGAGCTATCAGATAGCCAGATCGGAACACAGAAGGAAGTCCATTTTTGATCGTTACGAGGATGGCTGTGGAGGCCATGAGGGATTAGAAGCCCAGCGGGGGATGGTCTAACACGTCACCTCTGCCGGAGGCCGATGAGGGCAAGGCTTCTTCACACACCCCCCGGAATTTGAACCCTACTAACATCGAGACTCGCATAGAGTGCCAATGTTCGACATCTACTGCACCTCCGAACAGGCCGGACGAAGGCTCCACCGAAGCCCTCTTCTACAAAGTCAAACCAGAATGAAACATCCACTTCACATGCGTCGAGCCCGGCGATCTCCGCACCGAATAGACTGGACGCTCTGTGAACTTCCACGCACTGCGCCATCCAGCCTACAACCACATGAGCGCCGAAGAAGCAATAGCAAAGCGGCGATTATGGAGGAGCAGCCGTTGAAGGTGACTGTGGAGGGCAGATGCGTGTAAAGCGATAATGGCGAAGATTTAGGCGTACAACATAGGGAAAAAGTATAGGAGGTTTGAGGGCTGAGTAACAATACCGACGTTGAGGGGTTAAAGCTTTTTGAGATGGCTGGGTTGGATGTGTTTGGGTGGCTATACTGAGGTGCTGCGGGTATTCTACATGAGCATTGTATGTACACGGCAGAGCTCGTCGCAAGCCTTGCAAGTCATGGTATTGATAGCCTTGAAATACAACGGTCTTGAAGGAGGTGCTTCCCAGACCAGTCTAAAGAAATCCCGCAGGACAAGAATTCGCTGACCCCCTAATGTTCCCAGCTTCCAGGTCCACCACATTCGAATCCTCCACAGCATCTTCATATTCATCGGCTTCATCGGAGTCATCGCTATATGTGCGTCCATACCCATGCCTCGACTGACGAGCATCGGCCGTAAGCTTTTCAGACTCGTACATGGTAGTCAGAGCAGAAGGTTGCTCGAGGAGACCCTTCTCCATCAAGCTCTCTCTGCTCCTCGGTCTTTCAGGATTCTCGTTGAGAACGAGTAGGAACTTATCAAATGCATGTATCAACTCGTCCGTCACATCAACCCGTTCCGTTAGACGTTTCGCAAAGTCTCTCAAACTGTTATTCGCGTCATATTTCAACTTGGAGTAGTTGGTCTCTGCGAGTAAATTGACTGTTTCAACATCTGCGTACAACGCTGTGATCTCAAGTAAGTTGGGGACTTTGAGACGCGGACATGTGCTGAACTCTTCCCAATGCTCCAGAAGAAGTTCAAGAACTCCATGGCTGTTGTACATGATCGCGGTCGTCAGAGGAGTTTGTTGATTGATGTTAGCAGCGTTGAGATCGGCGTTGTAGTCCAGCAGCAATACGGCGAACCTGACGTTATCGGTCCGAGAAGCATGAGTGAGGGCAGTATTACCGTCGACCCCTGTGCTGTCAACCTGAGCGCCGTAGGTCAACAGATACTTGAGCAGGGTAGGATCTTTGGTGTTACGAGCAGCACAGTTCAGTGGGCTACCAAGTTTAACACCGGGCGGGAGCATTGGCTCTGCCAGAGCACCAGCCTCAAGCAGCAGCTTCACACATAACGTATGGCCCCGATCGGCAGCATACGAGACAGGTGGGGCAAGGTACATATCCATGACGTTAGGATCGGCATTGTGATCGAGGAGGGTTTGAACGGCGTGGTGATCCCCTCGTGCAGCCGCCCACAGCAAAGGAGTACGACCCATGGCATCGGTTACGTCGATGGAGTCAGGGGTTTCAGCAATTGCCTCTTCCAGAGAAGACAATAGAAGCCCGACAACAATTTTGTGCAGCTTGCCAAAACTTTGCTCCTCGATCCAGTCGCTCGCAGCTGTGAGACATCGAATATCTTCCTCGGCCTCCTGACTAAGCCCGCCTTGGAGGAGGTTGTCAAAAGCTTTGTGACGAGTGCTATTGTCAGTCTTTGCCACCGGTCTGCGTAACGGTTAGCCATTTCATCAGGTCGAGTAGCAGGTGGGGATAGACCTGTAATCTGCATCAGAACCCGCCAAGGTCAAGAATCTAGCAGTCTTGTACTGCTTTGAGTACAGGGCCCACTGGATAATGTCAGTCCAGGGTAGAGCCTGAGCTTCCGGGACCATTCTGTGACTTACTCGAGATAGTGTGTAGCCACGAGTACTGCTTACGTCCCAGGGAGATGCTAGGTCACGTCTGAACAAATCTTTCAGGCCCTCGATATTCCCATGCATGGCGTAGTGGACACACTGGGCTGAATCCGGCACTCTTCTAAGCGACCTTAAGCTGAATTGCGGTCCCATGCTTGCGTGGTAGCCCACCTGCAGTCGTACAATCTGGGACCAGAAGACACCAAGCGGGAACCAGTATTCCACGGACACTCGCGGCGCTCGGGAACTCTTACATGCCTGGTGGCTGCACTTGGTACTCAGACTCGGAATTCCTGCTGTGCCGACGAAAAGCTGGCCTAGTACGCGATCGATGAAAGCTGGTGCAGGTGCTTTGGCCTGCGTATGGCAGGAGCAAACGCAAGTCATTGGACAAGCCGAAGTATGTTGACTGACGCTGATCGCAACGCCTTCGGTTTTGGGGATACCGTTCTTGCGCTGCGGTGATTCCGAGTCCTGAGACGGCACTTGTCGACGGACCTTTGGAGGGCGACAGATGAGTGGGTCTAATCTCGCATTTTGGTCGGTCAAGAGCTCGGTAGTGGTGGCCTCCATCTGCGCGGTGTGCTTCTGAAGCCATCCCTCCATCCCGTTCTCGACCATCTTTGAAGTAATAAAAGGGAGGAGTGAAAGCGTGTTAATAAGGTCGTCCCGCAAACGACTTTGGCCGCTAGTGATGGAGGTTGTCAAAGGATGATCTGGTTATAGTTAGGTCTGACGTATACGGGTCGGTGTCAAGAGGGTAAAACATAATCGGCAGTGAGTCCGGAGATGAGTGATTTGCAGCGTTGTCAGATTAACTTGGGCTTTGCGAGCAGGTCTGTGACATCACAGTCGGCAGCTTCACAAATCTGTTCTTGAAAGCGCTGGCGACGCTCGGCAAACTCTTCGACTTGAGAGACAACGAGCCCTATATCGTTGACTTCATTCTTCACCGCGCACAGGGGTAGCTCCTCGATGAGTGCGCGCAAGTCGGCGATCGCTCGCTTTGCCGACGCAGCTCGCAATGACTGAACTAGGGTCCATCCAACCCGCCCATATCTGTTGTATCCTGGGAAGTGCTTTGAGCCTTCTGTCTTTCGTTGGCGAGATGCAGACTCAGTGAGGGGTGAGGAGCAGCAATGGGTGGCAAGGCTGAGACTCCCCTCCTGACGAAAGAAGCGGAGAGCAGAGATTGGAAGGAGGCCAATACTGTGATTTTACAAATACCCACGGAACGCAACGTAGACAGTGCAAGTGCATTGTATGAAGCGTGAGCAATATTCGGGCGAATGCTCAGAGTGGTATCTGTATCGGAGAACAAGATGGCCACCAGACAGCCGGTAGCCAATGACATTGGACAGGTGGCTTATCTTATAATCAAGGGTGCTTATTGGAAGGGGGGTTAGAGCCTAACATTCTCACGACGCCCACTTCCCCCTTTCCCTGGAGGATCTATCATCGCGCAAGGAATCGCAGACTTGAAAGTTCTTTCCAATCACACCCATCGCACTTACAAGCTGTCAAATTAAATGCGAGCGAACGTTTCTGCAGATCCAAAGGCTGCGATATACCACCATGAAGTTCGGTCGGAACTATTACAAGCATCAGATAGTGGAATGGGCCGATGCGTACATGAACTATGCCGCCTTGAAGAGACTTTGTAAAGAATCTACAGCAAGTACTATTCTCCAAGGTAAGAGACAGATCAGGGGATTTGTCGATTGCCTATCCCCAGGAGCACTTCACGAAATCCATGATTCTGACCACTTGGAATACCTAGATCTTGCTGTAGGGTGTATGGGTGCAATTGACACAATCGATCAATTCTATGGCGACAATTACACTACCTTGCTCTTCAAGTTACCTTTTGAAATGAAAAGTCAATTGCGAGATCCAATCTACGATATTCACGTGGGGTTTACGGGCAACTTCGACAGCTATGGATTGGATTACGTCGAGTTGCAGCACCAGAAAGCAGCCTTTATTGAGCTTGTAGCGGAGTTCGACAAATTGCGATGGTACGGCCGTGTTAATACCGATGGCTTTCGAAAGATCATTTGCAAAATCCGCTCCCTAGGCACAAATGGTGTTCACATCGCGGCTCAGATTGAGAAAACCCTGTGCAGATTGGAATTCGCTACCCAGGCTCAGTGTGTGAGGGTCTTGGGGAATCTGCACAAGATCATCGCCTTAATTACGCCAGCACTACAGAATCTTCCGAAGGAACCCCCGAAAGTCCAGGATAGCTTCTGCATTCGACTTGCGAAAGTCAATCCTTTCATCCCTGCACTTCCGTTCTTTCGTGTGATCGAAAACGACGATTCTCTCGAGCTTGGAAGATTGATCGACAACACCTGTAGGGGAGACTTGGCTTTCTCGCGCACGGAGTTCCTTCACGTCCTCTTTCAATGCTCAATTCGATGTTCCTACCACTCGTGGGTGGATGTCTTGATATCGCGTGCCATTTCCCAGGATGCGGTTGTAGTGATCGAGAGTTGCCTTCGAAATGTCATTGCTGAGCTTTGCTGGTCGACCAGCATAGCTCAGCAAGCGAACCCATCTAGCTATGGGACGTCTCTTTCCCTTTTGACTTATGTGCTCGACCGCTTGCTAGCTAGGAAGCTCGACCTGCTTTATAAGCAGGATGATCTCGGACGAATACCTCTTCATTACGCCTGTGAATGTGATTCGGCAGAGGTATGTGGGATTATCTTGAAGTCCATGAAAGCTTGGGAACAATTTGATGCAGGAGATACTGAATCAGCCATCTGGCTTAAAGACATGCAATTACGAAGCCCGATCCAAATCTCCGTCCTCGGTGGTCATCTGGCGGTCACAGAAAAACTGAATCACTTCGAGGGCCGCAACAATCGTAGTGATCTCGCTGCACTCCGACCATGCAATAGTGCGGCTTCCAGCGAGCTTCTACTATGTGCAATCAAAACCAACTTCACAGAAGCTGTTACATGTCTCTTGAATTTCGACGTGAATGTCAACTGCTCCGATGCGTTAGGACAGACGCTTCTTTACCTTGCGGCTCGGTCTGGAAACGAAACCTTTATCAGCCTTCTGTTGCGCTACAAACCTGTCGTTGACAGGCCTGAAACCACTAAGAATTGGACTCCACTTATCATCGCAAGTCTAGCGTGTTTCACTACCATAGCCGAAATTCTCCTTAGACATGGGGCCAATGTCGAGCACCGTGATCACGCAGGCTGGACAGCGATCGATCATGCCAGCTATAGGGGCTACATTCCACTTGCGAAGGCTCTCTCCGAAGCAGCACCGGACTTGTCTCACAAGCAAGCCGCAGAACTCCAGCATCAACTCAATACATCTTCGAAACGAAAGCTCCTGGCGAGAGGACAACCCCGTCGCACCGTCTCAACAACTGAGAGTCACGTTGTAGTAAATCTGGGCTCCCTGGACTCGCCAAATCCCACACCAGCGGTATGCCTAAGCCCACACCTGATCGAAAACCCTTCCATCATACATCCCAAGTCTTTGTTCTCTCTCGGAGTCTCAATGGTGGGTACGGCAAACCCACCTTATACAATCCCACTACCGCTGCTTGAAGATGCAACCAACAAACATTGGACTTTCACCACTATCGAACCTATGAATGCGAAATTAGTCTTCGAAGTTTTCCGCAATGAATCAGTCAATACCGAGGGCCGCGAGTTGGTCGGGAGGGGAATGGCTCTCCTTGACAGTTATAAACGATCTCACGCTACGAAGCGAGAGAGCCTCAGCAGAGATTTTACAGTTCCTATTCTGTCAACGGTGGGCTTAGAGTACATTGGAGCGGTCATTTTCAGCTTCATCATATCGACACCGCTCGTATTGCCAGATACCCCACTTATTAACACTAGAGCATTGTGGTCCGAGAATGGCTCGTCAAAGGTCGTCGGACATCGAGGTAATCTTATTACTTGTTATCCATGTTCCTTCGCTGATGAAAGTCAGGCTTGGGGCAGAATTTATTACCCGCTATAAGACTACAGATTGGAGAAAATAGCATTCAGGTGCAAGTCTATACCTATGTAACCTGATATCGACACTGACAGTATCCTACAGTCATATCTGTCAGCCGTGCATTTGGGAGCTTCATATGTCGAGGTAAGTTTCTGGGCCCAAGAATAAGAGATAACGTTATTGATTAACACTCACAGCTTGGTAAGCCTGTACCTCAAGATACTGAGAGTGGCTTACTTTGCAGATGTGCAATTGACCAAGGATCATATACCGGTCATCTATCACGACTTCCTAGTCTCTGAGACTGGAATTGACTCTCCGATGTATACTATCACATACGAACAAGTGCATTTTCGGTTGCGATCATCGGACACCAGTCATCCTAAAGATCATAGTTCATGCATATCAACAACGAGCAGTCTGATCAGCGTCTGTCTGCTGTACCCTGCGAAGCAGAGACAGAATATTCAAAGACACCTATGAGCAAAAAAGTGCGTACTCTTTCCGTCAATGCTAGCGACGGTGTCGAAACAGAGGCCTTTATGGCCAGGGTCAAGCATACCTTCGACTACAATTCTAGAGGATGTAAAGGCAACACGAGGGGCGATTTCATCCACGATACATTCGTCACCTTCGAACAGCTCTTGAGAAACCTACCACTAAATATCGCCTTGAACATTGAAATTAGTAAGTTACAACCTCCTATGGTATCACAGCAGATTATCGAAAATCGTAGAATACCCCATGCTCTCGGAAGCGACACTCAATTGGAACATGGACCCGTTTTTCATCGAAGCCAATTTCTTTATCGATACCACTCTCCTGTGTCTCTCGAAACACATCTCTACCCGAGCCGTTCTACTGTCCTCATTCAGCCCCGAAATTTGCATCATGCTGGCCCGTAAGCAATCCCGCTGGCGATTCGTCTTCTGCACGGATTCCGGCAATTTGCAACCGACTGATGTTCGTGCTACAAATCTGCAAGAGGCGGTAAGTTTTGCGAAGAAGTGGGAATTGGATGGCGTAGTATTGGCAAGTGAGCCGTTTGTTCTTGCGCCACAGTTGGTGGGATTTGTGAAAGGAAAAGGAATGGTTTGTGGGACTTATGGGGTATTAAACGACGAGGTTGAGGGGGCCACCGTACGTGTCCTTCTTATACTCGAGTAAGGTGTTTGGGGTGTGGTGCTGAGAATGCTGTGTATAGATCCAGGCCATGACTGGGGTGGACATTATCATTGTCAATAATGTTCGTTTGGTCTCTGAGACGCTTGCTGCAATTGGGCACAAACGAGAGGATATTTAGCGATGCAGAAGACAGAGACGATGCTGCTTGCGTCTTGACTTAAACGAACGGTCTCGGACGGTGAGATTGGCAGATCTCATATTGTGAGACGGGCTTATTCTAGTCGTCTGCTCTCATGGATCTGTTTAGATGGATGCGATAAGCGTCCAGTCGCAACAAGGACGATGATCACACGATGAGGACTCGGAATCTATTGAGCCGGAGGAAGGTCAGCTCCTGGTGACGGAACGTGAAATGAGAGAGTGGGTCAAAGAGGTACGTAGTTAATTGTTAAGATTGTGGATAGCTGTTGAGTGTGGATTAGATATACATCAATAGCAGAGGGAGGAAGCTGCCTGGGAATTATTATAATCACGTGCTGATGTCCGAGCTATTCCATGTCCAATCGAGTAGATGATATACCAACACAGACGACCACTTGGCTATCCTCTACAGCGAGATCGAGGCATTAGTGAAGGCAGTCCTCGACCACATCATAAGAGATAGTCGGATACTGGCCGGACTTTGGGAGATAACAACACTTTCCTTACAAGAAAGCAAGCACGCCGCGGACGAGGAGCTTTCGAAACTCTATTAAGACGAGAAGCAGTAAACCTTTTATAATCTATGAAAGGGGGCTTAAAAGGCTCTAATAACGTTATTACTTCCAGGGACTATACTAATACGGTAGCTAACCCTCTCAACGAAGATAGTACTCTGAAACACACGTATCGAATTTCTAGACAACCCTGATTTGAGAGACTTCGTCAACATATGTATTCCACTTTGACTGTAGTACCATCAACGCTTAGACTTCTAATGTATCTTGTATCAACTCTGTGGATCGATAGAATATTGCTTACATTCATTCCCAATTGCCACTTCGTATTATTATTGGCAGTAGCGATTTCATGCTCTCTTTACTACCAGTCGGGCCTCGATCTTGTCCCGATCCGACTCCTCAAACCCCATTTCCTCGATGAACCACCCATGCACTCCGGGACAAGTATCGCTTTGGTTACCTGTATCACCCAAATTTCTCATTTAAGCCAACATGTATAGTAAGACGATAAAGTATTCCACATAAGCGTGCAATTTTCTGGATGGATGTTGGATATGAACACTCATCTGTGTGTGCCGGCGAATAAGGCCAGCTGCGAGCCTTTGAGTAGTACATTGCATGTATCAAATAGTAGGATCACAATTCAATGTGGCATCAAAGTTGCGGCTAGCACGTGGTTTTTCAGACATTGTTTGCAACAAGCGGGTTGCTTATACATCCGGGAAAAGCCTCATTCGCCTGGAGTCTTGGCTGTTCTATTCAACACCTTTCAAGATGCCCTACTCGAACCCTCTATATCAAAGCCTAGCACCGTTATCATCATCGTTGAAGTATTGCCAGGTTATAGGCCTACCCAACACTAAGAGTCAGATGATCCCCACATGTTCGTCAAAGCTATGAGCTTCACAGATGGAAGTGGCGCGCTGAACGACTGTACAGCTGCTTCAAATGGTCAACAATTCGAGTACCCTGTACTCAATAAGACTGTCATGAAGAGCAGTCGTGGGGCTTATCGAGGATGAAATGTCAAAATACGACTTGGAGACGCCCCTCGACGCAGACAAACACGTGTTCGAACACGTCTACCACCGAACGGCAGGAGGGCCACCTGACTATGATGAAATCCTGAAAATGTTGTACTAGCGTGGAAGGATACAACGCGCTGTTTGGGACGTATATGGTGTGCTGTGTCAGCGTGGTCTCCTGAACCCCGAATGCCCGAGAATACCAATGACCTTCTACCAGATCTCAGACCAAGTCTCGGAGCTACAATGGCTGCTGAGCTGTCACGAGGGGGCTCAAAAGGAGGGATATCTGGACCCTCCTCCATTCGAATTCCACAACGAACACTCCTCGGCGCCCCTCACCTGGCTCGCAACCGTGATACTGCGTGGCTGTACTGAAATAAGCATAGCTGTTGAAACCATCACCCTGTGTTGATTCTTAGGACCCTTATATGGAGAAGCATTCGGACAGTGGTCTAAGTTTAGCCGGATCATGGAATTTGCTTGCGATCCACAACAGCTGGCCCATCACAAGGTGGATAAGGGCTATTTCGGGTTCTGGCTTCCTCATGGCCTCGGGAGCTATGGAGAAGATGTGTTTGCGACTAGGATGCGGGCCCAGATTAACCGATTTAATCGCATTGAGGAAGCTTTCGTGATATCACTCGACATTCCTGAAGACCAGATCTGCCTTGACCGTGATCAGGAGAAGTTTGTCGTTTGACTTCCGCATACAATGCCAGGATCCAAGACAAGTGGTGATTGGAGCAAGGTGGACGAGAGCTCTCCAAGCAAGGCGCTCTTTTGCCACAATGAATGCATGCCACTCGGGTGAACGCAGGCTGTAGTCCGTAGCAGATAAGGACTGACCGAGAAAATCGCAGTGCTTTAGCGTCTATAATGAAGCGCTCACCTCTTATGCATGGCGATTTCTATGGTGACTAAGCGAGTGCCATCCTCATCGCTACAATACCCGATGGTTTCAAATCCACGGCACGCATCAAAACCATGTTGGCTGAAGCATCCGTCGTTACGAAAGTCTTATACACTTGTCATGATAGAAGGCTTAAAGGGATATCTGGTAATGTTTTCTGCTTTGCGCGCAGAGTTAGATAGATCTTGGTACTGCTGTGGAGAATGAGTGACACCATACTTCATCCTGAAAATGTACCGCTTGTCCACTCATTCAGCCTTTCTCTTCATCCTCTCAATCTGTTCCACTATCTTCACGATCCATAATGGCGTCAGATCTTTCGTTCCACAGCATTACCGCTCTGCCGACCCACAAGGAACACGATTATCGTCGTCAAGGCTCTGCTCCCGTGATGAGACGAACTTCGTGAACAAAATGAAATGGCAGATTATCTACAGAAGTTTTAGCACCGTAATCGACACTTACAAGTTTGTCAAAACCAGCGAGGCAATACTCGAAGACGTACTCGACGAAGCAATGAATGAAGCGTCTGTATCTGGGCCTACAATTTCTTCATTAGCTGCCGGATATGGAGTGTTCGAGTTACTCATAGCGAGCGTCAAGGACATCCAGTGGAATGATCTGGCGGCTTTGGTTGAGGCTTTGATGACTACATCCGAACTAGGGTTAGCGGGTCTATGGGAAGTAAGTTCTGTGATCCAGACGGTCAGATAGACAAGTGGTCCTTTGAGAGTTATTTTATACCCTGACGACTGTGAATGAGCACCATACATGCTGGATGCTAACTTCTTCGTTCTTCTCAGGGCATTGGCATCAATATGAAGACCGGTCAAGAAATCTACCTCCAATTTCGATTAAGCAAAGCATAGTTGTTCGCCATTCATGGTTGCAAAAGGCTATTCTTGATTGGTATCTGCGATGCAAGATTATCTCTGACCCTAACGCCTGCTAGGAGATAACAAGGCTTGGAACATGCGAGTTCCTTCCGTCCACGAACTTCCAATTGTTCGATGGGCCACTCGTCTGATAGAGCAGGATACACATCGTATGGTCTGCACCTAGAAGCTGCGATTGTTGATTTTCGCCATAGAATTGCTGGAAGAGGGGTTTTGACCAGTGACATCCATCAGCATGAGTAGCAGGATAAATGTACTAGTTTTTCAATGAGCTGCCTCTCAGACCTGCTCGCCATGCATAGTGTACGTGCAATTTAGACAACGGCTGTTGACTCCTTATCCAAGGCTTAGTGTTGGACAACGTAATTATAGCTATGTGTATAGTGTTCTAAAGAGGGTGGAAGGGAGGGAGGGTAAGGATTTAAATAGTAGAAGACTCAGTTATAGCCAAGACGCTAGTACTAATAGGGCTAGATACTAATCTCTAAGACTTGGCAAGTCATCCTTTCGACGCGTCAACCATGGTGCTCTTTCGATCAGCCATTGACGATTGAAATCTAGAAGACTACAATGACATTGTCAAGGCCTAGACTCATGGCAGTAGCTGTCTGATCTGAAGTATCCCACCCTTCCTACTAAGGAAACAGGGGACAGGTGGCAGACTTGAGGCCGCCATGGTTCGGTTTCATTGACAACCTTTAGCCGACGTTTTGGAGCTTCTAGCAGTCTTCATGCAATGAAGCCTCAACTCCACAACCCAGCAGATCAGGGCCGCGACATTTGCCGCCGTGCTGCTCCCTTCCTCCACCCTCCTGCAACGGCAGCAAGATCTCAGATTGGCAAAGGGCAAGAGCTGAGGACGTGTCTGACCATACTTTGGGGACTTGACGCAAGCGATGGATGTGACATTCGAAGCGCACTTGTTTGGCCGCAGCTATGAAGGGGTGGAACATCATCGACGTACGAGATATATTATGTCCTCCCTGCAGGCCCTATCCGGGAGCTGTACATGACGGCTTGAGCAATGGACATTTTGAAGTGTCTACCCGCAGACCTTGAACCCGAGCGAAGATTCCCTTTTAGCACACTTTAAGAGCAGGGCGGCATGAGGAGCCTATACGGCTTAGCGCTCCAAGTGTCGCTGCAAGATAGAAAAAGCAATGATGGGAGACACCATAGGAAGGGAGAATATGGAGTTGCAGCTGCTGGAGGCGAGGCAAGAGTTCCCTAACTTCAAACAGGGGCAATCTACTCGCTTCGCGAACATTGATTATAGTCATGGTCCGATGACCGCCGAGCGAAGGATAACGGTGTTGCTCGGTCGGGGTATCTCCATCGCTTCTCTCCTACTCTAGACGCCGTAGATATTGGTGCTGGTTTCGAAAGCGTCGTGTGCCTGAGGTGGATCTAAAGACTGGCAAGCCATCAGTGGGAGGACACCTGGAGACTATAGCTGACCTCAGACGTCAGATTCAATAGAAAGGGTTTATGTAGAACGGCTCGAAAGATGACCCACACATTTGTAATGTGCAACGCAGGCTGAAAGGCGAACTTGCGCTTGCTTAGTGTAAAGGGAAGGCTCGGTCGAACTACCGCTAGTCACAGTCTCGCCACCGCAAGTTCCAGGCCGTTGCGGGATGAACTTTGATATCGCGGCATAACGCCTGTATGATGGAAAGTGGAATCAAATTTCACCGTCGATGGTCGTGTTGCAGTACTAGAGTGTATCGAACAGCATGGTACCAATACGATATATGATAATACTGCAAGAGCGGTGGATTAGGCAATGCTCAGCATATTGCTATAGTAAGAGGCTAGGAGACAGGTACAGATGCTTTAATATTATATATATGGGTGAAAGTCCTTCAATGAGGTCAAGGGGAGCACTGAAGACTACTGACCCCTAAAGGCCATAAACCAAGTGTCTGCGTGGGCTGATATAGGTACTAAGTTGTCTCGAGGGGCCATCCAAGACGGCCCTGTTTCATCTAGATAATGCTCCGCCTATGTGTTGCTGCTGACACTGTTGCGCTATCCATCTTCTTCTTGTGCAACATGACTGCTTTGGTAGATATCAGTTCACCCATGCCTTGGCACCTCGCAACGACACTCTACTCTTTCTGACGCCATGGTTCGAGGCTACCCATTTGTACAATCTGCGTGTAACATATTGCCCCATCACAATGTTCCTCGATGCTAGGATGAAGGGAGAGTCGAAGTTGGGGCTCAAGCAATAGGCGTCTGTCTCCGCGAAGGGGGTATATTCCTGTTCCGGTCCTCTAGTCTCATACCGACTGAATCTATCTAGCCCTGACAATTAGTGGAACGTTCCTGCAGACCACTACTTGTCATTTGAGTAAACATCTCTAACGCTAGGGTCGTAGGTACCGAAGGATTTGGTGATATAGAGGCTGGGGGCGGTGGCTGAGGCATCTGAGTTTGGCGGTTTTCGGGTAAACCTTCCCTTGGGTTACCGGCTAAGTGTTGCCGGATGTGCCATAGCTCGGCAGCCACAATTTCCTGTGGCTACGAGGCAACTCTTCGCGAATCGCCCCCTCGGAGACGCGCTTCTCGGTGTGAGTGTGGCTGATGCTTCCGAATAGGGCGCGAATGATGCGCAATTCCGCAAGGAAAGTTGGCATCTTCAGCTGGTCGCTTACTGTGGTCCGGAGTACGAGTTTCGACATTAGTTGCAGATGGACAACATTACAGCTGAAAGCAAACATGTCAAACATCGTAAACGGAAATGAATCTACCACCTACAACATAAACCGTCGAGGCTTGCCGTTGGTGCTCGAACATCGTGACGAATGCGGACCGTCAGCCGCGAGCCAACAATGTGCCGTTGGGATGATCCGGACTTTTTTGCTTCATCATATCCATGTCGACTAACTTGACTTGGCGATGTTTAATGTCGTCGACTTTTTTGGGGGGGCCCATGGCTTCAGCAATTCCACGACAGGCCCACATAACTGGGCAATTCCCATCATGGGCTAACCCACATGAGCATCATTTGATACGCAACCTCATATCGGGGTTTGGTATAACTGTCTTCTCTAGCAATGGTCGATGTTCGATTGCGTGTCCCTAAATGTTGTTACTTATCTGCAATATACAACTGCTGCTCGAGACTCAGCACATTAATACTTAATACTCGACATGTCTCGACGTCCGTGAGTGGTTCCTAGGGAAGATAGCGAAGGATGTCTTTTCGGTCCAGGTTGACTGGATTTAGTGGAGACCGATCATCCGGTTCGGATGAATCAGAAGGGCAGGCACCCACAGGCGCTTGGGATGGCGGTTCTCAGGGGTCATTGGACTACCCCGGACATGACTTTGACCAGAGAGTTGTAGGTACTCGCCAATCAGATTCATCGTATGCAAGAATATTCCGAGATGTACGGCTATTTTGATTGACGAGCTTCAAGTTCCTATGGTCGCTCGATGTCATACAACTCCCCTGAACAACGACATATTATGACCTCGCCTAGCTTCTACAACATGCAACAAACTGGCTTGCCCTCCATGTGGTATGTATGAGTCTTTCCGGCGGAATCCTGTTCTAATGTGTGATCCAGGAGCAATCAGGCGCCAATGAACCAAGAATCCCCATACAGTCAAGCTCTGCAAGCAACATTTGCGACAAATGCAATGTTGAGACCTACAGCACCGTTGGAAGGTTATTCCGCTCAAGTATATTCACCAATGTCTGATTATCAGCCAGCTTCTTCAACGAGCTCGATGACACCTTTCGTCATTGCTACGAGCAGTGCTGGCACGGTGTACCAAGAACAGCCCTCCCAGCCAACCAGTCCAAGCGTTACACTCGTTCAGTTAGGAGCCTCGCAGAATCACCTCCTGAACAACCAGCCTGCACCATGGATAAGAGCGCTAGATGTCGATCGCTCTTATCGAGGTCCGCCAATGCCGTCTCCAAGCCAGAGACCAGGTAAGCATGATACCGTGATTGGGACTCTCAATGCGAACACACTAAAAATAGCAGGCTGACACCGCGATTGCAGTGCTTTGTCTATACGTCCGGATTCCAGACTATGAACCCTATCACCGGGCACTCTATCTTCGCGAACGTACGGTGCGGGAGTTCATCAAGCGCATGGCAGGGAAGTACGGTCTCAATGCCAACGAAAGGGGTAGGATCAGGGGAGTGGTCATTCGTACACCGATTGGGACTGTACCGGTCGACAATAACGATATCAACGCGCTGCGGAATGAAACGGAGATGTATCTCAAGTGTGCACCGATTCAGGGAGAACTCGATGCGTGGCAGCTGGAGATAAGTTGATGGAGCAAGGTTTGTCTAACCACTCTTGCTAGGAATACTTGCTGAGCCACACTTTCTAGCTCGAATGCGGTTGCGGAGGCTACAGGTAAACCTAGAATGTACGATGACACGATACATTGTCAAGATTAAGCGTGCGTAAGAATATATATAGTATTGTCTAATAAACTAGTATTTAATAGAGAACGTTGAGGACGAGCTCCGGTGTCACCGCTACAGCCCTGGCGCACAACTATGCAGGCTTTCGATACAAAATCCGGACCAGCAAATCTCCTTCAAGAAGATCCAGCGAAGTCCGAAGGAACAAAGAGACTTCGTGGCCGCCTTCCCACATCACATCCTCATCACCCGCCCAAACGTCTTCGACTTGAAAAAGGATAACGACATTAGCTGTTCAGGCCAATGCCAAGTTGAGCGTGAGCAAAGGCGATGACTCGTAAGATCAGATCATACTTACAGTAGTATCTGCTATACAATGGACAGCCTGTCCACTAAGCGGTCATCGCAACCTAACTTTTAGTCTTCGACGCCAGGGGTTTGGACTCAGCTCGAACTTGCTAATCGTGGCTAGTGGACAGCCGAGGCTAATTCAGTAAAAGGTAGGAGAACATTTCGTACGTGCCCCTGGTCCTTGATGAAACTTCGGTGCAAACCTAGCCGGCAAACCTCAGCGTTTTCCATATCAATCCTATCACAAGTGGCAAAACCATCATGTCAAGCAGCCTATGCAAACAAGATGCTAAGGACCGAGTCTCGGTTGGAAGGCGTCCGCCTTGATTTGGTGAGGATGGGAGAAATCTCAACGTTGGGACAAAGATTCCATTGAAATCCTGCCAAGCATGAGCTCATGCTATAAGCTACCAATTGCCCGTTTCCTCCACGGTCTTCATTGCTACATCATCCAAGTATCTCTTCCCTTCAATGTCGACTATCCCATGGTGTTAAAGTAGCCTACCAACAGCATCGATGGTAGAACTACAGCGTGTGCCTAACGACCTGCTGCTAATAGTCATTGACCATATAGACGATCTGCCAACACTCAGCAACTTCGTCCAGGCATATACATCTCTACTATCACCCTCATTCGAACGCCGCTTGGATATCTTAACTGCAAGGATCATATGACAACACTGGCCGGAGGAGCACTACCACTATGTATGTATCATAGTCTCGGCGGCGATGGCGCCTCCTACAGATCACCAGGATCTAAAAGAGGTCATGAATAATCTCAACACAGGATCAAGCCCCATAATAATCTCCGCTACTCTTCCTCGGACGCTCGAAATGCTTGCAACCTTGGTCGAATCCATCGATTTTTTCGTCCACTTCTGCTCCATCATATTTCTCGTCGATTTTGGCTCCGAAAGTCAACCGCCTCTATTCCCAGGCGAAGCTTTCGAATCAGACGTGCTCTACGACGCTTTCAGCTCTACATCCAGCTCTTCCACCAACCCGAAGCCACCGATGAGATTATTTCGGACAGAGACTGGGAAAGTCGCCCGATTCAAGAGCATTATTTTTGGACTCGGTTCCAAAGCGTGGAGGTTGAAGAGTGCAAGTGCATCTACTTCCTGCTATCCAACGTCCTTACGAGTATACGTCCGGTCTCTTCATCTAATCAATCAATCGCCGGCAGTGTTCTGAAAGTTAAGAAGTCTACCCAGCGAGGTCTACCACTACTTCAATAAGCCAATTCCGCCGTTCCTCTCTCGCCTTTAGCATCGAGCTACGCAGCAAGAATCGTCAACTACGGCTTTACAGGTCTGGAAAGAGTAGATCCGCATGATGGTAATTACTTCCTACCCTACAGATACTTTCAAGAGCTAGACTCACCCCAGCCGAGAAGGTATCGGCCCTCGGAGCCGTATAGAGAGATGAAATTTAGCGTGGAGATATATGATTGTTCGATGGAGTACCATCCTGTTGTTAAAAGAGGCGATAGGAGAAAATGGAGGACGATTGGCTATTACTTTCGGGATGGGGAGAGGATTGAGGCGATGCGAAGGCAGCTGGGATCCTAGTTGTTCTACAGTGGGATAGGGATTTTTAGCGAGGTACATACCAGTCATGAATGATCTGGCTACCAAACACATTCACCATATATATCTTATTAGAAACCTGAATTCTTTAATAGATGTTAATGCAATTAGATATAACAGGGATATATAAACAAACATGATATCAAGCTACAGGGTATAAATCCGAATGGAAACAGGCTCAGTCTAGCTTGATAGCTTATTACTGCAAATGAAACCTGGATAAAAGAGTGTGGGTTGTGGACGTATACTATCTATCATTCGTACTAAAACGAAGATCAACTACCTACCCTCACAGAGAACGAACTCAATAAATCCCCTCCCAGTACTCCGGCTTTTCCTCCGCGTTATCACGCACAGAATGCGTAATCACCGAGTCAATTGAAAAATACATTAACTATAATATGAAGAATACGCTGAGTGATGAAGTGCATACCACGCCTAAGCGGCCGCACCGCCGTTCTCAATGGATGGAAGTGCTGCTGCGACGTTGTGAGAATTGTGTATTAACTGACTCTGAATATATATGGTGAAGATCGTTCTTGATAGGTTTTCAGCGCGTGCGTGCCTTATTAGTAGATGATATGACGGTACATTATTGCTGATGGTAGTGTGAGGCGACGTGCTTTGATAGCAGATTCGTCATCGATGCCTCAGAAGGCTGTTGGCACATTTATAGAGTCTTTGCTTTTACGTCGTAAATGAGGAAAAGGAGAGAGATGGAACTAATCATCCTGGTTGATATCCTGCGGACGGCTACCATGTAACTGTCTGCTCGAGAGTCTTCTGCAAAACCTGCGGGTACTCAATACCTCCTACTTGTTGCGTTAGATGGAGTCGATCTTCATGCAGTTTTGCCTATAAATTGTCACAATGAATATGTTGTTCAGATCGGACTCAAGCTATGATACTGAAGATGAAGTGAGGATGAGCACAGCCTCGATACTTGATTTGTTGCAGAAGCGACTGCGACATTCTGACTGTTGATCCTTGTGACATGACTTGCTATCTATATAATAGTACGAGATTTCGCATGATACCAAGGTATAAATTTGGAGAGCCTGAAAATTCAATCCTGAAATGGCATTGAAGGTTATCCGATGAAGGTTGTTTGTAATGATAAAGGCACAGTAAAAAGCACGGTTCTAAGACTGCTCCACTCAATCATACGAGTGCAGTTAACGAACGCTATGAAAAGTCCCCAGAGGAATCAGACCATGCACGATTAGAAGACCCCGATCTCACGTCATAGTACAATAAACATGACTCTATGCTGTAGTAACTGCCTATGACTTGATGAGCGTGACATCGAGGTGGTTGACATCGTCTAAGAGTAATGTCAGCCAGGAGAGCTCGGATTGACGGTTCTCTCGGCCTTCTTTGCAGCACGGTTGAGTGAATTACGCACATGAGTTCAATGCAATACCGGACATACCCCTCCGGACACACATCGTATTGATTGCTACCCCAGCCGCCCAAATGTCGTACCACGAGGTGATTGTTGATCTCGAAACTGAAGCCATATGGACCTCAAGTTGGCACTCCTGTGGACTCCAGAGTGCTAATATGTTTCACGAGATTCAGTCTGTGCAGCGCACCCGAGCGTTGCTGTCGCTTAGTGAATTCGCAAATGGAGACAACTCACGGGGGTAGATATGATGTGGCACCCGAACCTCTCCCGCGGTAGGTGATGTACTGAAAGCCACACGGTCTCGACTTGCCGGCATGAGTGATAAAACCGAGTTGCAAGATGCCTGTATCGGAGTCTTAGGTGTGTTAAAGCATGTCACGTTGGGTTTGTATTGCTGAATAACGACATTGAGTTTCGACGGTTGATTGCCTGTCATGGTTTCGAAGTCAAGAGTTGTCTCTAAATCGGTAGCCCAGAATCTTGTAGACGTATTGATTCCTTTCTTTCTCTTCTTGGTAGCACGACGGAAAATTGTGCATTGCGAAAGGAACGTAGGCGTTCAAGAATGACTTACGATCGAGTGGCAGCGATCCTCCAGTCTTCGACCTGTAGACACATTGGACAAGAATAGTACCAGCAACCTTGGAGATAGTTTTGCCGTCGCTGGACTCTTCTATAGAACGTCCGTCCACAGCATCAATATCTATCGCACAGAGGCCATCGTTGCTCAAATATCGAACAGGAAGTAGTTCATCCTCGGTGAGTGCGCCCTGTCGAGATCGGAAAATCCTCTTCGTCGTAGAAGGTTTAATCTTGTCCCAAGCATTCGCGCAGCTATCAATATTTAGGTTACCACCATAGGCTTGGTTACAGATAGGATAAGGCTTTCCAACTTCTTCAGTAAGATACGAGCCACTCAACAATGTCGCGTTGGGTAGGCCGGCAGTACTGTTTGTATCCGACAACAAGGACAATGAAGGAGGTAGCGGAACTATGAGTGCAAGACTCTGTATAGGGAGTAGGATAAGAACAATGTACGATGGACGCATATCGAACGTTACTCCTGATGGGCTAAGAGTTCTGTAAAGTTGATTGCTATTGTTGAGCGAGCGGTGAACCTTTTCCGATGTCGAACAAGCAAGGTTGCCTCTGCGGCTAGGTCTTCATAATCATCCGCCGACCCGATCATACGCATAGTTAGATGCATTCATGGACGCGCATGTAGTTGGCCAGGGTAGGATACAAGCGCCCTTTGCGATCCAAGTTCAGCGTTCCTAGAACCATACTCAGATCTCTAGGAGTCTTGGATTGCGATTCTTTTAAGGGTTAAAAGACTATATGATATTTAGTACAGTAAATATAGAGGATTCGCATGTCCTTAAAGCTATTAGCGAAAATAATATAGATAAGGTTTACTAGTAAAGGCGTCTATTATCTATTACTTATAATATCTAGAATATAATACTAAGTTAGTCTTATATAACTTATAGTCTACTATAAAGATTATCTTTATATATAGTATATCCTCTTACTATAATAGAATATCCTTAATTTTAAACCTTAAAGATCTTCTAGACCCCTTATCTAATAGATCTATCGCTTTATACCCCTATTTAACTGCTTTTAATTTAGCTTACTTTTATAAAGAATATTAAAGTCGTAATATTCTTTATATTCTAGCTAATTATAGACCTACCCTTCTTATAATTTTTAAATTAATTAAAGTTTTTCAGCCTCTTTTAAAGAACTTAATACTATTAAAATTATATTAATTAGTTTAGTATTTAAGAAGATATATCTAAATAAATAGATTTTCTTACTAAGAATACTATTTCTTAATATATTTTCTCCGCCCCTACTTTATTAATAATTATTTTCTTATTATTAATATTATCCTCTTTCTTTAACCTACTATTATATAGACTTTACTACGCCCTCTTCTTTATCTTTACTACTTATACTACCTATCCCTCGCCTTCTACTACCCTAGTATCGCCCTAACTACGCTAATATAGGATTATTAGCCTCTACCCTACCCCTAACTAATTAACGCCCCCTTTCTAATATTAATCCTAATACTATAAGTAATAAATACCGGCGAGTATATAGGAGTAAGGGCCTAGGCCGTATTAGATAGTTAAGGAACTCTTTAATACTAGTTATACCTAATATTATTTATACTCTATATATTTTTTTAATCTAATACTAATAAATTTTTTTATAGAACTTCCTACCTCTCCCTCTATTTAACTACCCCCCTACTATCTAGTAATCTATCCTACCTTCCTATTCTACTATTTAAGTAGTTATTCCCCCTAGGAATTTATAATAACCTACTCCTCTAATTTATAAAGAGGCCCCCTAAGAAATCGCTCCTCTACTAGCTCCTAAATATTATCTATATACGCGTTACTAGTACGCCTAGTAGTAGGCTAATAAAGATAATAATACTAAGTACTAACCCCCCCTTTAATAAGGCTTATACCGGTGGTAGAATAATATATATTAGGGGCGGATACTAGGCTAAAGATATTAAGTATATAGGGATCCTTATATAGTAAGATATATAGAGCTTTATTAGGTTAATAAATTATTTAATATCGCCGGTAATATATACTCCTATTATAATATACTATCCTAGAAAAGTAAATATAGTAGCTTAGGGGGTAGCTAATAGCTATACTATAATAGTAGGAAGAATAACTAGCTATCCTTTAACTAGTTATATAAGCCGGCCGATATAGACTTATTACTTAAAGGGCTAGGAAAGGAGGTAGAACTTAAGGTATAATTAATTAATAGCTTACTTAATAATATTAATAATATTATTATTAATAGATAGTTTATAAGAAGGAGGACTATATATAGTAAAGAATTTTTAGATAATATTATTAGTTATAATAATTATCTCTTCTTTACTAGTAAGGGTATAATTAATATTAATACCTATATTAATTAAACTACCTTCTAGATCTAGGGGTCTATTTATTATCTAATAGGTCCTCTTATTACTAATAATAGCTTTAAGCTAAAATTTATCTAGATTTATATACTAGATAGTATATAGGAGTAACTAGACGTTTACTATTAATATTTTAATAATTTAAATTAAGATACCCTTACTTCTACTTAGTATATCCTCTAATCTATTAACTTATATATCTAGGGGTTTAAATCCTATTATAACTACTTTAAAGAGGATAAATTATAATATCCTATTAATATTATAAGCGTTTATATCTAATAGCTAAATCTTAAATAATAGGATAAGGGTACTTATAATTAACCTACTTTTATAGAAGTTACTTATATTATAATAACTCTTAATAATATTATAAGAGGCTAGATTAAGTAGGATATCTATATTAAAACTATTAAGGGGGGCCTTATATTAATCTCTAACTAATATCCTTCTTATATAACCCTTTAATATCCGCTCCTATTTCTATTTAGTAAATAGTTATAATATAACTACCTCCTATTAACCGGCTATTAGCTTCTAGGCGACTATTAATTATATATATTACGATGGAACTATATTACTAGTATACTTACCTAGTATACCTTAATTAGTAGTAATAATAAACTAGAGTAAGAAGAGGGTAGTAACCTTAAGTAGGAACTAGATTAGTATATTACTAGTAAGTATATACCTTAGGGTTATAGTAGGTCTTAGTAAGTAATAAGATAATAATTTTATATAAAATAGATATAAGTAAGACTATTTAATATATTTCCCTAATTATTTTCTAGACTTAAATCTACTTAATTATAAATAGTTTTAAATAATTTAGATATTAGTTAGGGGATAGTTAATATAATTTAAATAATTAGCTAATTAATATCTAGATCCGGCCTAATTTCTTTAATTATACTATTAATAGTAGATATCTATTTAACTATTAAGCTACTAATATCTAGATATTAATAGAGCTTAATAACTTAAATTAGTATTATTAGAATTAATAGACTATTTAAGTAGACTACTACTCCGACTTAATAGATAGGCTTAGTACTAATCTAGATATCTCGCTTAAAGATATTAGTAGTAAGGTAACTATCCTCTTATTAATAATACTAGGAAGCCTATATATTATAAAAGCGAGAATATAAGACGGTATAATAATAGTTTAAAAAAGGGGTAAACCTAATTTTTTTATTACCTTTATATATAATCCTAAGTAGCTTAATATTTAAAGCTTACTAGAACTTAGTTAGATATTAGAGTACTATTATAATCTAATTACTTATATCTTTAATTAAAAGCTCTAGGAGCTAATAAAAGACCTTTTTAAGTAATACGTCTTTAATATTTATATAAGCTACTATTATATTATTAAGTTTTAGAAGTAAGGTCTCTTATATACTTATATTCTCCTTATTATATAGGAAGAGGATTAGATCTAAATAGTTAGTAATATTAATAGCCTTATTTAAGTATTTATCCCCCCTTTATAATAGGGTAATATATTATATAAGTTAGTCTTATAATATATAATTTATAATTATTATACTAGGGCCCTTAATAATAGATATTTTAGTTAAGAGAAGAATTATTATAGTAAGGCTTTTCTAAAGGATTTTTACTAAGAGATATCTTTTATACTTAATAGGAGTTATCCTTTTTATAAATATCTAGTTAGCCCCTTTAAACCTAATTCCTCTATTAATAATAGATAGGTTATCCCTTATAACTTATACCTATTAAAGAAATATAGTACTTATATTAATATTAAGATCTACGGCTCTATTAAGTCTATTTTCTATCTATATAAATATATTTATAAGGGATCTAATTAGGCTAATATCTCCTTTACTAGGAATTATACGCGTAATAATAATAACCCTACTCCTAATAGCTACTTATAATAGTAAGGGGAGTTAGTAGATAAGATTACTAAGTTCTAGTCCGCTTACTAGATTAAGTCTATTAAAGCTATTTAAAGGATACTCTTATTTAGTATAAGTATTATAAAGCCTTATATAAAGCGTTTATAAATCTACCTTTTAAATTAATAGTATACCCTTTTTAAGCTAGCTAATAATTAGGCTATTAATAAAGCTATTAAATAAAAGTTAATAGGTAGTAATAAGCTTTATAAGACTATATTAATAGAGTTTTTTAATATAAACTATTTTATTAAAGAAGCTTATAATAATTATTAGCTATTACTTTTTATAAAATAGAATAGGAAATATCCTACTATTATAAGAGATCTACTCGACTATTTATACGCGGATTTTCCTAAGGTCTTTACGTAGAATAAAAGAAATAAATATTAGAAAATATATAAAAGGGGGGAGACTCTTAAGCGTATTAATTTTATTAGTCTTAAAATTAAGGATCTCTACTATTACTAACTACTCCTCTATTATATTAAGGGGGCTATATTATATAATAACCTCTAGATAATAGATAGCTAGTTAATAGGATAGAAAGAGGCTTATATAAAGCTTAGATTAACTAAAAATAATAGATATATTAATAAGATCCTTAATAAGGGAAAGGATTTTTAAAGAGGTTATAAGTTATATAATCTTTTTATATTAGTATTAATTAAACTCTAACCTACTAATACCCTTATATTATAGAATAAGTATAAGGAGTATATCTTAAATAACTACTTATACCTCTTATAATAAGATTTTTTAATACTTTAAATACTAGATAATTATTATAAGTAATAGTTATTTATAAAATAGTACGCCCTTTACTTAATTAATAGCTAATTAGAATATTAATTAACTCTTAAATATATTAAAGATCTAACCTAATATAACCTATCTATTCTAACTATCCTATTTAATAATTTTAATAATATTTTAAATAGACTTTTATAAGAAGAAATATCTTACTAAATTACCTCTAATAAAGTTAAGGTCTTATAAAATAGATTAAATACTAACTAATACTATAGTACTAACTAGATTATTACTACTATTAACGCTAATACTAATAATAAATTTAGTACTCTAGGTATACTATTCTTCTTTAATAGTACTAGAAGGACTAGTAAGATAATAGTTTAAAATATTATTATAAAAAGGCTATATTCCTAATAAAAGGTTACTCTAGTAGTAGTATCTTCTAGTATTATATTAATACTATTATAAGGAGGTTAGACTACTTACTTATAATTTAAGATACCCCTAGACTCTAATACTACCTCTTTATATAGGATTAAAAAGAGGATTAATCTTATTAAGTTAATTAAGTAAGCTTATATTATCTTATAAGATAAGTCTCTTATATAAAGTTAATATAATATAGAAGCTATTAGTTATAACCTTTAAGATATTTATAATAATAACTAGGCTTATTTTAGAAGTAAGGTAGTCTACTTTTATAAGGACTTCTAATAAATACTCCTAGTTATTCTAGAAGGATCTAGTAGCTAGGTTATTAAGGTATATCTTTAAAAGGCTTATTTCTAGAATAAAGTTATATATTTAAATCTTAGCGACTTAATAATCCTAACTTAATAGATAATACCTATTATAAAATAGGACTATTTATAAGTAATCTCCTCGCTATTAGTAATAGTATTAATATCCGGAAAAGCCCTACTACTAATAAAGATATATTATATTAGAAATATAGTTATACCTTAAGAAATGCTATTAATAATTTAGTTAAGAATATCTATATTAATATTAGGATAAATATCTCTTAAAGGGTTTATCTATTAAAACGGGCTATTCTTACTATTACTAATAAAGATATTACTAGTATTAATACTAAGATAATATTATATATCCCTAGTAATATAATAATATACTAGAGTATTAATTATATTATATTAGAAGAAGATAATAAACTCTTTCCTTCTAAGTACTTTTATAAGTTTTATAAACCCTCCCTACTATCTTATAAGTTATATATTAAGCTAGGTATACTAGTTATACTATTAAGAAACCTTAATCTACTATATTTATATAATAGGACCTAATTATAAGTAATAAGATATAGTAAGTATATCTATTAAAGGGGAGATTATAAGTAGTACTTATAATAGTAAGAAGGTAATACTATTTAAGACGCCGTTATTATTTAAAGAAAATAATAGGTAGATTCCTACCCCTTTTATCTATAAATAGTACCCTATCTAACTAGTATTTACTATAACTATTAATAAATTATAAGGCTAATTAATAAAGTATATAAGTATTAACTTATAAACTAAGCCTACTTTTAATTATAACTAGTTATATATAACTCTATTATAAGTAATAAAATAGGGAAACCTTTATATTATTAGGCTTAAAACTCTAGAATATATATCTAGTTAAATAATAAGAAATATTATATAAAAGTAGGTACTATTAGATAATAAGTAGACTACTCCTAATATATTAGTTATAACTTATTATTAATACCTAGATCTTATTAATAGCTACTTAGTAGCTTATAAGAATACTAATTATAATATTAGAAGTATAAAAACGGCTTAATATTATACTTAATTATATAGTTATATCTTTATATTAGACTATAATATTAGACTTTCTAATAATAAAAATAAGCTATTCTACTATTTAATTTATTAAATACTACTAGTTAAACTTTAAAGGGCTAGATAAATACTAGGTTATACTAACTCTTATATCTAATAGATTCCTTTATATTAATATAATAAATCTAATAGAACTATTAATAGTTATTATAAGAGTATAAAAGATATATTATAATATAAGGGATATAATAATTTAAGAATTATATTAAATAGTCTAATAGTATAGAAGTTATTAGTAGAATAAAATATTACTATACTAGATATCTTATAATTAGTTAAGTATCTAGTAGATAGTATTAGTCTTTTAATACTTCTATCTTAATAATAATAATATCTTTTCCTAATAATAACTAATATAATAAGTCGTCTAATAATAGTATACTTAGTTATATCCTATTAGTCTTAAATAGTAATATTATAATAGAGTTATAATATAAGTAGGCCTAATAACTATTTATTAATACTCTAGTACTAGGTAACTATTATAAATACTCCTTTAAATTTAAAATTAATATTTTTAATAATATTTACCTTATATCTCTTATAATTCTTAAAGGGGGTCTTAGTATCTATAAAAGTTTATACGAATATCTATTATATTTAGACTTAAATTTACCTTATAACTATTATTACTTATTAATAAATAAGAGAATTATACTTTTAAGTATACCTTTTCTAAGTAAAAATCTTGAATTTTTATAAGTATTTTCTAGTTAAGTAATATATATACTACCTTCTAATTAGACTTAAATAGGCCTTAGATATTTATATATTCTACCTAAATCTTTATTATTATTAATACCCCTAATTTTATAATACCTTTTAAAACTCCTTCCTCTACCTTAATACTTTTATATAACGCCGACTTTTAATATAAGTAGCTATACTAGGGGAGTTAAAAAAGCTTCTAACTAGCTCCTCTAATAATATAGTTATAATTAATAATATAAGTATCCTACTTAAAGGCTTTAACCCTTAAAGGGTTTCTAGGATAATAATTAATCCTTTAACTAATAACTCTACTATTTCTACCTCTCTTACCCTAACTATTTTTATTAACTATTAGGTAGTAACTTTAATTACTTTTATATATAAGGTTAATAAGATAAAGATATCTATTATATCCCTAATCTTTAAGAGATAAAATAGGATCTCTACTACTTATATAGTAATTACTTCTATTAACTTAAGTATTATTTACTTTAATAAACCTTATAAGGGTTATATTAACCTTCCCTCCCCCTCTTTTCCTTCTTAATATCTCTACTTCCCCGCTTTAACTAGATCTAGATATAGAAGCGCTTCTAATAGAGGAAGATCTAATATAATAGGCTCTTAATAATAGAATTTCCTCGCCCCTTTATCCTCCTCCTCTTCCCCTTCTACTTTTCTCTTTATAAATAGTCCTTTAGTATAAGAGGAGAGGGGGTAGCTTTAAATTAATACCTTCTCTATCTCTATTAAAGTAGGTTTAATAAGTAAGGTAGAATTAATTCCTTTTAACTAGATTATTAATAATACTTTCCTTATAATCTTAATATATTATATATATAAGACTTAAGGGTAGTTTTTATTAGCTACTACTTAACTATTTATCTATTAATACTACTACTACTACTAGTTAAAGCTATCTTTAATTAATTTACCTACGGCGTCTTTAATAAAGCTAGGATAGTTAGGATTATTAAGATAAGCTAGGTACTAGATATTAAACGCGTAGGTAGTAAATAAGGCTTTAATAAGGGGGTACTAGCCTCTTTTAAGGGTATAACTAGTAGGGGTAGAAGTTATCTAGTCCTTAAGCTTAAGTAGAGAGGGATAAGGCGTTTAATATAAAACTTTAAAGGGGGGGAAGGGGGGTCTTATATACCCTTAAAGCGCCCTTTAATTATCCTAGTATTTTAGAGATAATTAAGGTTTCCCCTTATCCCCCCTTCTTATTACTAAACCCTCTTATAAATTTCTTATTATTAAAGATAGTATCTTAACTTTTCCTAGTCTCTTTCCTATTAACTATCCCTTCTTTAATATATAATTATTATCTTCTTAATCTTTAAAAGTTACCTTTTCTTCTTCTAAAGTCTTATACCTATTATAAATAGCCCTAAGTATTAGTATTAATAATCTAGGTAATAGTAAGGGTCTTCCTACTAGCCTTCTATTAATCTCCTTAATAGTAGGGATAAATAGGGGCCCTTACTATATTAGGCCTAATTAAGAACCTTCTAATATTCTATATTAAGAGATCTTTTATCTAGAAGATTAACCTTACTTATAATCTATTAAAAATAAGCCCTTTTATTAAGATAATAAGTAAGTAGCTATATTTATAAAGTCTTATTATCTATCTTCTTATCTTCTTCTTAAATACCTTTTAAGTATCTAGTATAACTTAATTATCTATTATACCCCTAAGATTATTTAATACCTTTTCTATTATAATAATACTCTCCCTTACTACGCTAGGCCTAATTAAGAACCTCCTAATATTTTATATTAAGGGGTCTTTTATTTAAAAGGTTAATTAATATTATCCTTATTTTATTCTTTCTCCTTTATAATAAAGGTAAAATTTATATAAGATATTTAAGATCCTATTAATCCTTTAACTTCTTACCTTCTTTTACTTTATATCCTTAACCCTTTAAAGTTAAGGTTAACCTCCTAGCTCCCTTTATTAAGCTTAAGAGGATTAGGGGCGTATAATAAGCCCCTATTAAAGTTAATATTTAACTACTACTTAAATATCCCTACCCTCTATTTCTTAAATTTAGGCTAGTTAAGCTATTATACCCTAGGTCCCTCTTATAATAATACTTAACTATTATTATCTACTAAGGTCTCTACTCTCTTAATAGTATTCTCTTAAAGTAAGATAGGTTTAATTAGTACTAGAGATTAGCTAGTATAATTATCTTAAGGTAGAGATATTAGGATAATAATTTCCCCTACTATTAAAGCTTTTATATTATCTTTAAAGTAGCCTCTTTAATTAGTACTATACTTATATTATATCTCTTAATTAATTAGATTTATACCTTAAGTTATAGAAATTAGAGGGTCTATTTTATAAATATATAGGGGATAATAGGTATAATTATAAAGATTCTAACCCCTAAGGCTTTTTTAACTTAGGCCTACTACTTTACTACTATTAACTAGTAGTTAAAGGTATTCTACGCGCCTTTAATTAGTAGCTATAATTTTAGGGATATTACCTCCTTATATTATAGATAGATAACCTAGAATAGTACTAGCTTAACTTAAGTAGTAAGTATAACCTTAAAGTCCCCCTTCTTTATAATATAAGTTAGGGCGCGGTTATATATATCTACTAAGGTAATATATTAAGGTAATAGTAGATTATCTTTAAAGTATTATCTATATCTATTTAATTAAGTTAGTATTATATATAATAAAAGGTGTAAAGGTTAAGATAGATTAATTATAAATAGGGCTACTATATTATTAATACCTATTATTCGCTAGTATCCTTATACTTATTACCTACTAGGGTTATATAATCTAATATAAGCTAGATTAAATTAGCCTTTTATTAATAGTAGAAGAGCTTCTATTAAACTTCTAATACCTTTAACTTACTAGTAGTTAACGCGCTTTATATTATATCCTTTTATATATAAGATATTAGCTTTAAGTTCTACTTCTACTCTTATACTAGCTAGTTATAAATTATCTATTATTAGTCCTCCTTTAATAGCTATTAACTTTACTTAGTAATTCTCTTACTACTCCCCTCCTCTACTTCTATTATTACTACGAGAGCCTATTCTTTACTATTATAATATAGTAGGAATAATTATCTTAAAGTCTTTCCTTACTTATATACCTCTTCTTCCTCTTCTCCCTTATCTTTAATAGTATATCCTTTCCTCTTAACTACTTTATTAACCCTCTACTAATACTATTACTCCTTACGCGTTTAAAGCTTCTTATAATTATAATTAAAGTATATCTAGACCTAATCCTATCTCTTATATTATAGTAGGGGTAGTAGCGCTTCCTCCCTCCTATTTATATCTATCCTATTACCGCCCTCTACCCTAGGCTCCCCCTCCTCCTTCTCTTCCTTTAAGGTAGTCTACCCCCCTCCTTTTTAATATAACCCCTCCTCTTCCTTATATATATTAATAACGCTTTTTATATTACTCTTATTAATTATTTAATATCTCTTTCCTACTTATTATAAGGGGGGTATAACTTATATTATAATAGCTATTAAGTATTATATTAATACTTAATCTAGTTAGCTATTTAAGTAGCTTTATAATATACTACTTATATCTTAATACGCCTAACCTTAACTTAGATTAATATAAAGGATAAGGGTCTACTTTAATTTTATTACTTCTATCCTATTTAAGTTCTCTAGTAGCTAGTAGAAGTAATTAATCTACTTATATTTTATAGTATAAAGGTTAATTATCTTTATATCTAAAAGTATTACCTTAGAAGATTCTCTCCCTAATCCTATCCTATTACTACGTAAGAAGTAGTAAGGGGAGGGAGGTATTATACTCTTTATAACTCTCTTTCCCCTTAAGCTATTCTCCCTTCTAACTACTTATAAATAATTATAGAGTATTTAATAGGGGAAAAGGACGTAGTTATATTAAGATTAATTCTACTAGTTAAGATTATTACTAATATTCTATTATCTAGAGATAAATAAATCTAAGGTTAAGTATATTTATTTACTACTAAGGATTTAATTAAGATTTATTTAATTTTTTAGAATTAAATAAATTTAAGGTTAAACCTTAACTAATTTTTATAAAAAAAATATTATTAAATAGAGCTTAGTTAGCGCTTTAAAATAATCTATTTTATAGCCTATTTAAGCCTAGTCTTATAAGTAGAGAATTTTTCTAACTAAGGTTTTTTTTTAATATTCTACCTTTAATAGGAGATCCGCGACTAGTATAAGCTTAATACTTCTTAATAATTCCTTATAAGATCTTAGTACTATAATTTTATATAAAATATAATAATATATAAAGTAAACTTAAAGCTATTAATAGACCTAAATTTTATAGAAAATAGATAGTAAAATTTTAAGTTATAAGTATTACTAAGGCTTTATTTATTACTACTACTAGAGAATTTCTAGATAATATAAATACAGCTTAGTAATCTATAGATAAACTATAGAGTAAAAAGTTAGAAAAAATTTAAAATTTAAATTAGCCGAATTAAGCTAGGAATAATAAAGGTATTATAAATTAAAAAATAATTATTTATAAAACCTTTAAAAATATCTAAGTACTTTAAACTTTAATCTTCTTTCTAATATAACTTTATAAATATATATTAAAATACTAAATATCTATATATTTTTAAGATCTACGCTAAATTTACTATCTACCCCTCTATTAATAGTAATATTATAATAAGAAAGTAAAATAATATTTAAAGTACTAGAAAAGATTTATATTTAGATTTAATTTATATTTACTTAATTTCTAGAGTTATACTTTAAGCTTTTTAGGCGCTAGGAGTATTTAAGCTACCTAGTAGTAATTAATATCTAGGTTCCTTATTTATTATTCCTTCTTCTTTTTTAATTATTCTATTAAAATTTTATTAATACTATTTATAAGTAAAACCTAGATAGAAAATTAATTATTTACTTTTTAATATAATAGAGTATATCTTAATTCTTAGAGATACCGGCTTTATAACTTATAAGTAATATAAATACTCTATCTTATAAGGATAAATAAACTATAACCGCATTTTATTTAAATAGTACTAAAAATTTAATCGCATTTTATTTAATTTTCTATTTCTAAATAAAATACGGCTTAAACCCTAACTAATTTCTAGGAAAAGTATACCGTTAGAAAGCCCTTACTTAGCCCTATAAATTAACCTACTTACCTACCTTATTAGGCTTAGTCTCAACTTTATATAATTTTCGGAATACTAGGATTTTCTTAATATTCCGGCCTTAACGGGTAATCTACTACTAGTACAAGCTTATTTTCTCTCACTCGTTCCTTTAGCTATATATAGAAGTGAAATATATAAAAAGTATATAAGGATATAGAGCTAAGCTTAGGCTATCTAGCGAGCTAATTTTTAGCTAGAACGGATAGAGTTAGCTTAGATCTCTATTATAAAAACTAATAATTATCTAAATTACTAGAGATACTATATAAGATTACTATATTTAAGTTAGATACTATATATAGATTAGATAGAGAAAAAAATTAGAAAAAATTAGAAAAAAGAAGTAGCTATATCGGGTAATATATAAGAAAGTTATTAAGTAAATACTATCTAGTAGAGATTCTTCTAGTACTTCCTTAGTATACTATCCTTAGACGTAGGATAACTAGGATATCTACGCTAAATATAGCTATATATATATATAGTTAGATTCTCTAAAGACTTAAATATATCCTAGAGCTAAAGTATTTATAGAATTTCTATATAAAAAAATTATATTAGGACTATAAGATTAAGGTAAGAGCTAGACGTAGGAATATCTTAGCTAGCCTTCTACCCGCGCGGGAGGGTTAGTTAGCTGCGAGAACCTTAATATAGCCGCTTGAACCGCCTACTTCTTAATCTCTTAACCTCCTTTCTTCCTCCTTCCTAGATTATCTATTTGAAAATCAACCTTTCTATCTAGGGCTGAAACCTATATAGGAAATCAACTTGTCTCTTTCTAATAAGATAGATTATATCGCGATTCTCGGAGATAGCGGCTTTCTAGCTTACCGAGAGTATAAATACTCTATTCTTCCCTCGAGTCTTAACTATTACTTTCGTCGTACCCCGCATAGTCTTTCTACTAATATCCGAGAGGAGATTCTTTCCGAGGCTAGAAAATACCCTAGTCTTATTTAGGAAGCCTCCGGTATTAAAGACTCCGAAATCCCTAGCTCTTTTCCTTTTTTCTTTTATAATCTAGCTCTCTACTTAGACGGGTTAGCATGCCAAGACTACCCCTATATAGCTAGATCTACTCGAGGTATTTCAAAGTACTATAGGGAGTCTTACGAATAGGAAAATCCTAGGGGGAAGGGTTAAATTATAAAGACTTCCTTAGTTAAGGTCCCTTAGGAATCTAGCGTTTACTACCAGCAATTCTTCCGGTTAATACCAGGTCATTCCTACTTTAGGGTAAACCCTAAACGACCCTTTTTAGGGCGAGAAACTAGGCCTAGGGAGGCTAGTTTACCTGAAGACGTTGAGGATAGAAGAGAGGTTAAAATTCGCTCCGAGAGTTCTAGGCCTTCTTCTAGAAATTCCCAAGGTATTTAGACTTTATTTCTATATGAAATGCTTTAACTAATAGTATATATAGACCCCTCGAAATGGGACCTAGAATGGACTATACTAGACTCGAAAGTTCTAGCGTATCGAAATACCCAGATACGAAAAATTCAACAAAACCTATTCGACGACCCGAGTCCCTAGCTAGAAAGGACTCGATAGGGCTATTATCTAGAAGGTCTAGATAGGCTCGAGTTACTAGAGCTAATAGGGGAGCCGAATACTCCCCTATTAAAAGTCGTCTGGCTAGCTTTCAGCGAACTAGCCTGAAAGTCTCAAGAAACCCTATTAAATATAGGTATTTTCGCACGTTTCGAGATAGTTCGGACTGAAAAATATCAGTCCCGAGCTAAACCCTTTCGAGCCTATTAGGATCCGAGTCGAATTTCAACTTATTCTCGCGGGTAGAAGTAGGTTTTCAGCTTTTTTATTAGAACCTAAGAGGATCCGAGCTCTAATAAATTTCCGAGGTATTCTTTTACCCCTGCTTAATAACTTTCCTACTAAAAGTTTATCCGGATCGCCTCCGATATCGACGATATCGAAAAATTCGAAGAAACTATTTAAAAAACCAAGTCCTCGAGAAACAAGGATTCTTCTAGCGAGTCTAACCAAATCGAGACTAGCGAAGAAGAAGAAGACGAATTCGATATCGAAGAAAATACTTGAATCCGGCCTAGAAATACTAGTAAGCTTTCTAGTTTATCTAAGCTAGA
>JAABUR0100001512.1_pt1 | contig 41308 bp, 33 predicted proteins | sample 5560091 | NCBI WGS metagenome assembly JAABUR01 (sample SAMN10711879, study PRJNA513375) | rock metagenome | isolation source: Antarctica rocks | place: Antarctica: Victoria Land, University Valley sud | reverse complement strand
CCCTGACCTCATCGTCAGCGACTGCCTGCCTGTCGAAGATCCAGGCCGGAGGGTACAGCCGCATGGTCTCCTCGATGACCATGCCCGTGTACTTCAGGCGCGGCAGATCCTCGACATCGGGGACACGCCCCGCGTCGGGGCCGAGAACTTCATCCAGCTCGGCGCGCAGCCGGTGTTCGACTTCGGGGTGGTTGGAGAGCAGGAAGAAGGCCCAGGAAAGGGCGCTGGCTGTGGTTTCGTGGCCGGCTATGAAGAGCGTTATCACCTCGTCCCTCAGTTGCCTGTCGTTCATGGCTTCGCCCGTATCCGCGTCACGCGTCTCCATCAGCAATGACAGCAGATCATCACCCTCGCCCCGGCGGCGATGCTCGTCGATGATCGTATACACGGCCCGGTCGAGCGTGCGAAGCGCAGAGCGCATCTTCCGGTTTCGCGGGGTCGGAACGCTCTGCGGCGGATAGAACGGCACCTGGTAGCGGTAGTTGACCTCCTCGACCAGCGTCTTGACCGCCGCCGCCACGACCGCTGGCTCCTCCCCGGCGTGGGCGTGGAACAGCGACTCGCTGGCGACCTGGAGCGTCAGGCGGGTCATCTCCGCCGAAACATCCACCTGCGTACCTGACTCCGCCATCGGCGCCCAGCGATCCAGCATGGATAGCGTAGCGTCGGTCATGATCCCGCCGAAAGCCGCGACGCGGCGGCGATGAAACGCAGGCTGCATCAAACGCCGCTGCCTCAGCCACAACCCACCCTCGCTGGTAAACAACCCGTTCCCAAGGACGGGCGTGAGGATGCTCCTGGTCAGGTTGGATTTCGGGTAGTTATGGTTGTTCTCTTGAAGGACGCGCCTGACGCCATCCGGGTGGTTGACCTGATACCACCACATAGTGGCTATGCGGTAACGCACAACGTCCCCATAAGCCTGCGACATCCCCTGGATGAACCGCAGGCTGTCCCTGCCGAAATCCCCCGCATGCTGCCAGTGAGCAGCCGTCCCTTCGGACCTGGAGGCATCTTACCGTCGGCGGCTGTCCCGGCGGTCGCTGTCCTACTCACGCTGGCCCTCCTTCGTGACCGTCGGCTTTCGATCCGTTCGTGGTGGATGTAGCTGGCCCTCGCAGCCACGACGAGGCGTGTTCGGCCTGCATAGTCTCCCGGACTACGGACGTGGGATTCGAGCCCCCGTATGCGCTGGCGCAGCGGTATGAAAAGCGCCGCGACGGCGAGCTGGGATCCCCGTTTTCCCTAGTTTTCCGGCTCCTGCTCGAACACCAGCCAGGAACCCCTGATGTCGGCGCCGCTATCTTCGTTCCTGCTCCCCGGAACCACGCTCACGAGACGCGCACCCTCGCTGGCGAACTTCTCCAGGGCTTTTCCGGCGTCCTCGGAATGCACTATAAAAGCCACCCGCTGCTCTTTCGACGCCTCTTCGAGGGAAAAATTCCTGTCCACGTTCTCACCGGTGGCCTCGGCCAGAAGCCTCTCGCGCTCGGCAGCCTCGGTGAGGAGCATCTCCCTGTGGGCCTGAAGCTCCATCTCGCGGGCGCTCATCCTCCCGCGCCACTCCTCGATGCGGTCCTCTATTCCGTGCAGAAGCCTCTCTATCGAACTCTCTCTCCTATCCACGACTGACCCCTTTCCTCGAACCTTTTCTTGCCCGTCATCCGCGTCGTGCGAGACCATCTACATATATTCTCTCCTATCCGCCGCGATGCTCCCAATCCACGGCCCTGGTTCGCTCGGGCGCCCCATACTCGGATGAGGTTGCCACAAGGCCAATATCCCTCACAGCGCGGCGGGCTGCCAATCCAACGACCGCAGTGAAGGTCGGGTACGCAAGCTCCACGTCCGCGAGTTGCTCCACCTTCATCCCGGCGCTCATGGCGGTCGCGGCGATCTGGACTACCTCCACAGCCTGCTCCCCCACTATATGCGCCCCAAGTATGCGCCGCGATTCGCGCTCCACGACGAGCTTGCAGAACCCGTCGGGACGGCCGTCTATGACGCCCCGATCCAGATCCGCATATGAGACTACCGAAGCCACGCAATCGTGATCGGCGCCCGCCTGCTCTTCCGTCAGGCCGACGCTGCCGTACTCTGGGTCCGTGAAGCCGCCGTGGGGCACTATCTCGTGTCTGTAATCCCGCCCGCCGCCGAGTACGGCCCTCTCCGCCGCGAAGGCCCCCTCATAAGTCGCGCTCTGCACCAGCATCATCCTGCCCGTCACATCCCCGGCCGCAAAGACGTGCGGGGCGCTAGTCCGCAGCGAGTCGTCCACCTTCACGTACCCGCGTTCCGCCTCCACGCCAGCCGCAGCCAGGTTCAACCCGTCAGCGTTGCCGGGCCACCCAACGGCCATCACCACGGTATCGGCCTCCACGGCGAGATCCCCGCCGTCGCGCGAGTAGAGCAATCTGAGACCATTGCTTTGCTTCTCGATCCCCCCCACCCCGTCAACTCCTGTCACAACCTCGATACCGCGCCGGGCGAAAGCCTCGGCCAAGCCTTCGGAGACCACCCCATCTTCTCCAGGCAGGATGCGGGGCGCGACTTCGAGAAGCGTGACATGCGACCCGAAGGCGGCGAAGACCGATGCGAGCTGGCAACCCGTGGCTGCGCCCCCAATCACCGCGACAGACCCGGGAAGCTCTTTCATTTTCCACACGTCGCTGTGCGTGAGGACGTGTTCCGCGCCGGGGAACGGCAGCCTCCGCGCGTGCCCGCCCGCGCACAGCACGAACTTCCCGGCCCGTATGGAGGTTCCGTCGCCAAGCGCGAGCGCGTTCTCGTCCACGAACCTGGCGTCGCCCGCGTGGTCGAAGACGTGTACGCCAGCCGCTTCGAGCCGGGATTTCAACTGCTTCTTCTCCTGCACCTCGTACACGATGCGCTGCGTCCGGTTCAGGACGCGGGCGAAGTCCACGGCAGGCGGCCTCCCTTCGAGGCCGTATTCGGCATATTGCCCGGCGTCGCGCACCAGGCGGGCGACATGGGCGAGCACGCGGGTCGGGACGCAACCGTCGTTGGTACACGTCCCACCCAGGTTGCCCCGCTCCACCAACGCGACGGAGGCGCCCAGTTCGCGGGCGCGCAGGGCCGCAGTGACACCTGCCGGCCCGCCACCAACCACGGCTACTTCAAAGTCACTTGGCATTTCAGCACCTCAGCATTTCCGTTTGTCGGCGTTTCAGCACCTCGGTTATTGCTCGGGCTCGCTCGGTCGCGCCACGCTTCCGCCAGAAACGTTTTCGGTGGACGCTCTGCTCTACCTTCAAGGTTATAGCCAACCGCCTTCTTGCTGACCGGCTGGCAAGCTGCCAGCTACCTCGCTATTCAAGCAGCCTTCCCGCGACTTCGATTTCGTCTCCGTCTTCAGCCCACTCCCTCAGGTGCTCCGGTACCGGCCGGCCGGGCTGCCTGGAGACTGCGAGGCGTCCGTCAGCGCCCCTGGTGGTCACGAGGTTGACGGTCAGGGCGGGATCCAGGTCCGGGTGGTCGGAGCGCTGGTGGGCGCCGCGGCTCTCGCGGCGTTCGATGGCCCCGAGGACGCTGGCCTCGGCGGTCACGAGCGAGGCGCGCAGGTCGAGGACGTGCGCGAGGTCGCCGTAGCCTTCGGAGTCGGGCCTCACGTCCACGTCCGCGGCGGCCTTCTTTATCTCGGCGAGCTTGCCGAGGGTTTCGTGCAGTCCATCATCGGCGCGCACGACGCCGCAGCCCTCCCACAGGGCGTTGCGCAGGGCGCGTTGCAGCGGGCGGGCGAACTCCTCTCCTTCCTTGATAAGGCTGTCCAGCTCATCGCTTGCGGCCTGTATCTTTTGGTGCGAGCGCGGCTGGGATTCGGTGGCGCGGGAGAAGGCGGCGGCGGCTTCGCCGGCGCGGCGGCCGAAGATCACGGTTTCGGAGAGCGAGTTGCCCCCCAGCCGGTTCGCCCCGTGCAGCCCGGCCGTGACCTCGCCGGCGGCGTACAGCCCCGCTACGTCCGTGGCGTGCGTCTCCGGCTCCACCACTACGCCGCCCATCGAGTAGTGCGAAGTCGGCGCGACCTCCATCGGCTCGCGCGAGATGTCCAGCATCTGGGTCTCCAGGAACTGGCGGTACATCCGGGGCAGCTTCTCCAGGATGTGCTTCTTCGGACGGTGGGAGATGTCCAGAAACACGCCGCCGTGCTCCGAGCCCCGTCCTTCGGCTATCTCCCTGTAGTTCGCCAGGGCCACCCTGTCACGGGTGGAGAGTTCCAGACGCTTAGGGTCGTAGCGCTGCATGTAGCGCTCGCCGTCCTTGTTGTACAGCCGCCCGCCCTCGCCGCGCACCGCCTCGGTGACGAGCGTCCCGGCCCACTCCTCCGGGTACACCATCCCGGTCGGGTGAAACTGCACCAGCTCCATGTCCGAAAGGCGGCAGCCGGCCTCCAGGGCCAGGTACATGCCGTCGCCCGTGTTCTCGTCGCGGCGGGAGGAGCTGCGGCGCCACAGGCGGGTGTGGCCCCCGGCGGCGAGGACCACGGCGTCTGCCAGGTACACGTCGCGCTGCCCGGTCTGCAGGTCGAAGACGAACGCCCCGAAGCAGCGGTCCTCGCGCACCAGCAGGCGCGAGACGTAGCGGTTCTCGTGAACGGGGATGCGCAACTCGTCCACCCGGTCGAAGAGGGCTTGCATCATCGCCCGGCCCGTGTAGTCGCCCGCGTAGCAGGTGCGCCTGTATTTGTGCGCCCCGAAGTAGCGCTGGTCCAGCTCGCCACCCTCCGTCCTGGCGAACGGGCAGCCGTACCGGACGAGCTCTTCGATCGCCCTGGGAGCCTCGCGCGCCATGATCTCCACGACCCGCGGGTCGGAGAGGAAATAGCCCTCTCTCAAAGTGTCGGCGAAGTGTTGCTGCCAGGAGTCCTCGGGGTCCACCGTGCCAAGGGCGGCGTTGACGCCGCCGGCGGCGAGGACGGTGTGGGCGTCCTTTTTCGGGCGTTTACCGACGACGATCACTTCCGTGCCCGCTTCGTGGGCCGCGACGGCCGCGCGCAGGCCGGCTGCACCCGAACCGATCACCAACACGTTCGACACGTCCGTGCGGACGCGCTCCACGATCTCGCTCATCGCTATGCTCCTTTCACGCCGCGACCACATCTGCCCTTCCAACCCTCACCCTACACGGCGGCTATATCCCAGACGTTACGAAAAGCGTTACGGCGGAATCCGCCCTGAGATCGCTCCGTGCCCCTTGCGGGCTGGTCGCGTACGCCTTATTGGCCATCGGCTTTCCACTTGTCTCGGACGTCGGGCCGTACTTCCCCGTTACCGAGCCCCGGCTCACGCACGTTCCCGGGAGTGAGGAGCGCCTCCCTCGCGCAAACCTCCGCCCCCTCCTCGCACACCGTCGTCCGCAACTCCGCCACATACAAGAACTCGCCGGCAACGAAGAAGGCCACGATTAGCAACGCAACCGCCACCCACGCAGCCCGCGCGAGGAGCAAGACGCGCCCGCGCAGCCTTGTGGCGGCCCGCATCGCCGCCCCGCGTTCGGACTCCGCGGTCATCGTCTTGTCCCCGTTCGCTCCAGACTCGCGTCCATGGGACGCAACCACAGGTCGAGGTGCGCCGGCTGCATCGTCTCCCGCACCACCGAGAGCACTTCGGAGTTCAGCGAATCCAGGTCCGTCCCGTCGCGCAGCTTAGCGCCGAACGCTTCGAGCGTCTCCCGCGCGTCGTACTTCTTGCGATAGAAGCGCCGGTCTATGAAATTCTGGACGCGGCGCCTGAGAGGGTTGAACAGCGCCGCGATGGCCAGGGTCGAGGCGACCACGGCGAGTTGGGAGTCTTCACCGATCGTGGCGCGGAAGGCATACTGCAGGGCAACCACGCTTCCCAGGTACGTCACGCCCAGGAACACGGTTAGCAGGCCGTAGACGAGGGTGCGGTTGATGATTACGTCTATGTCGTAGAGCCTGTGTCGTAGCAGCGCAACGCCGATAGACAGCGGTATCAGCAGGAACCCGAAAGATCCTGCGACCGTGAGGCCCGCAAGATCCAGGAGCAGGGAAGTCGCGCCTGGCCTTGCCAGTTCGGGGAAGGCGGCGAGGGGAAGAAGAAATCCCGCGAGTAAAGCTACCAGCACCGTAACGCCGAACACCAGCCACTTGGTCTGCTGGCGCTGAACCACGCCAGACACCCGCCTGTAACGGTATATCTGCGCCAGCAGGCAACACATCCAGAGGGCAACGAAGCCGGAGAGGTTGATCGCCTGCGGCGGGTCCACAAGGAGCGAACCGGGAAACAACAGCGCTATAAAGGGCATCACCAGAGCGAGGGGTACGACCCATCGCGTCCAGTGCGGGACGAAACGGCCATCGGGGAAGACGAAGAAGAACACGAAAAGCGAGGTCAACCCAAGCTGCGTGAGGAACCCGGCCAGCCAGCCCCATACCGGGTTGAACCTGGCAGAGTCGAAGATGTCCGGCCACGTCAGCCCGAAGACCATGAGCGCGAAGGAGACGAAGAGCGCGCCCCCATCAGCGGGTTTGCGCCAGAAGATGATCCAGCCCACAGCGCAGAACCCGGCGGCGACCATGAGATCCAGGGCAATCCGGTAAGCGGCATTGAATTGCACAGAGAGGCCGAGGTCGCCGAGCGCCCGCATCTCTTCGGGAGAGAGCTGGCCGGCGACGCAAGGCTCGGTCTTGCAGACGGTCTCCAGTGCCTCGTAGTGGCCAGGGATGCTCGCTGTCAGTAGACCGGCGGCGACCAGGAAGACTGCTATCCACGCGGCGCGGGCCGCGAGCAACATGCTACCGCGTGTGAAGTTGGTCCGGGGCGCCTGCGTCCCGGTGGCCTGATCTGGCCCTTCTGCCGTCATTTCAGATAGCGCAACGCCGAACGGGCCGCCATGAAGCCGCACAGGCCATGAACGGCCCCGCCCGGCGGCGTCGAGGAAGAGCAGATGTAGAGGCCGGACGCTGAGGTGGAGTACGGGTTGGGGCGGGCCGTGGGCCTCGCGATAAGCTGTTTCAGGTTCATCAGGCCGCCGCTTATATCCCCACCGATGAGGTTGGCGTTCCAGCGTTCGAGATCTGTTGTGCCCCAGGCGTTCTTGGCCAGGATGCGTGCCTTGAAGCCAGGGGCGAAGCGTTCGATCTGGGCCTCTATCCGATCCGACATGTCCACGGTGGAGCCGTTGGGCACGTGGACGTAGGCCCAAACGGTGTGCTTGCCTTCCGGCGCCCGCGTCTCGTCGAAGAGGCTCTGCTGCGCAAGTAGCACGAATTGCCGCTCGGGATGCTCGCCTCGGGTGACCGCCGCTTCTCCGGCGGAGATCTCATCCAGCGTCCCACCAAGATGAACTGTTGCAGCCCGCAGGCACTCCTCCGCCTCCCAGGGGATCGGCCCGTCCAGCGCGAAATCCATCTTGAAGACGCCAGGACCATAGCGATACCCCGAGAGGGCTTTCGTATATTGCGGCGTGAAGTGTTCGCCCGCTATATCGAGTACCTGGCGCGGGGTCAGGTCGAAGAGAACGCTCCGGGTGGTCGGCACGTCATCCAGGGATTTCACCTCGATCCCCGTATATATCTCGCCGCCAAGGGAACGCAGGTACGAGGCGAGGGCGTCGGATATCTTCTGCGATCCGCCCCTCGGGAACGGCCAACCGCAGCCATCGGCGTGCCCCAAAGCGCCCATCACGATCCCGAACAGCCCGCTCGGGCGTTCCTCCAGCGGCAGGAAGGAGTGGGCCGCGTTTCCGGCGAAGAGGCCCTTAGCCTTTTCGCCTTCGAAGAACGACTCGGCGAGGGAGCGGGCCGGGCGCACGGCGCGCAACGCTGAGGCCGAGAATCCGAGTGGGTGGTGGATCAGGCTGGGCTTGCCCAGCAAGATGTCTATGAGCCTGTCCACGTCGGACGAGGCGTCCCGCATAAGGCGACGGTAAGCCTTCGCGTCGGGGCCAAGCGAATCGGCGGTCTCGTCTATGGAGCGCTCCAGAACGGCTGCCGTTCCGTCGTCGAAGGGATGGGCGAGGGGCGCGGGCGGATGTATCCACTCCAGCCCGTGCTCATGCAGCGGCAACGACCGGAAGAACGGCGACGCGAACCCGAGCGGGTGGATTGCCGAACCCAGGTCGTGCACGAAAGCGGGCAACGTCAACTCTGCGGAGCTTGCTCCGCCACCCACCTTCTCCGCAGCTTCCAGGACGGCCACGGAGCGGCCCCTGCGGGCCAGTTCGACGGCGGCGGAGAGCCCGTTCGGCCCCGCGCCCACCACTACCGCGTCGTAGATGCTTCTGCTCATGGCAGGAATTCTACGGCGTGGGATCGACACGCGCCGCCGATCCTTTCACCAATGCATCCGGGTGGCCCGCTCTCATACGCCCTCGGGGATCATTGGTAGGCCGCCGTGAGGCCGCAGCGTCGCCAGCGCCTCGGGTTCCACCGGCCGGTCGTGAACCAGGCGTAGCCGGTAGCGTCCGGCCACGGTCGCGAGGATCAATCGGGCCTCCACCAGCGCCATGTCCTTGCCGATGCACTGCCTGGGACCGCCGCCAAACGGGAAGTAGGCATATCGTGGACGGTCTTCGGGATGTTCGGGCGAGAAGCGTTCGGGATCGAACTTCTCAGGGAGTTTCCAGTACGCCGGATGGCGGTGCAGGACGTAGGGGCTGATCATGACGAAAGCGCCAGCCGGTATGTGGTAGCCGAGTATCTCGTCGTCGGCGTGAGCCTGTCGGTTGGTGATCCAGGCCGGAGGATACAGGCGCATGGTCTCTTCGACGACCATCCTGGTATACGGAAGCTGCGGCAGATCCGCCACCGCAGGTGGCCGGGTAGAACCGTTCGTCCCAAGGGCGCTGGCCAGCTCGGCTTGCAGGCGGTGCTCTGCCTCCGGGTTCCTCGCAAGCAAATAGAACGTCCAGGCCAGGGCGTTGGCTGTCGTCTCGTGGCCGGCGATGAAGAGCGTTATGACCTCATCACGCAGTTGCTTGTCGCCCATCGCCTCGCCGGTTTCTTCATCGCGGGCATCCATGAGCAGCGCGAGCAGATCGTCACCGCCACCTCTGACGCGACGCCGCTCTTCGATGATCCGGTAGACGGCCCGGTCCAGCGTCCGCAGGGCGCTGCGCACCCGCCGGTTGTATGGGGTCGGCACCCGCACAGGCGGGTAGTAGGGCACCTCGAAACGGAAGCTCACGTCTGAGATCAGGGTCGTCACAGCCCTTGCTATTACGTCCGGCTCCTCCCCGACGTGAGAGCTGAAGAGAGTCTCGGTGGCGATGTCCAGGGTCAGGCGCGCCATCTCTGCCGGCAGGTCTATGGAGGTTCCCGCATCCACCAACGGCTCCCAGCGGTCGAGCATGGCCAGCGTCGCACCGGTCATGAGCTCGCCGAAAGCAGCCACCCGCTGGCGGTGGAAGACCGGCTGCATCAGGCGCCGTTGCCTTAGCCAGGTCTCGCCCTCGCTGGTGAACAATCCCTCGCCTGAGATCGGCCCGATGACTCTCTTCGTCAGCGTTCCTTTTCCGTAGTTGTGGTTGTTCTGCTGCAAGATGCGCCGGACGCCCTCGTGGTGGTTGACCTGATACCAGGTCATGTTCGCCATACGGTAACGCGTCACGTCCCCGTAACGCCGGGCGACGTCCGCCAAGAATCCCAGGCTGTCGCGTCGGAAGTCGCGGACGCTCCCGAGCAGCATACCTCCACGGGGTCCGGGAGGCGTCTTCCCGCCCGGGGCCACCTTTGTTTCACCCGTGATCGGCGTTGCCATCAGCGTGGCCTTCGGCTCCGGCGCCGGATCTCATCGAATATTCTTCGCCCACCGCTTATGGCCGCGTGGAACACGGACCGCAGGCTGGCGTTGTGCCAGATGTTCCCCACGCGGTGCCACTGAAGCTTGTTGTCCACGCACTCTTTCTTCAGGCTGACGGCCTCGCGTACCCCGAAGCGCGTGGCCAGGGAAGTGAGGACGTGCTTCCAGATCCTCTCCTGCTCTGTTGAGCCCATGAGGTGAAAGCCGATCTCGTAGATCGGGTCGCTCGAGCGGGCGAGGGACTGTATCTGAAGTACGGTGGTCCCGCCTTCCTCGTATGCGCTGAAGGTGTTCCAGCCTGCCTCGGGAAGCCCTTCCGCGGTCATCACGGTGAATGACTCGTCGTCGGCGTAGAGAATCATGACGCCCGTATACACGGGCATGCCCTTGACTGAGGCGTTGATAAGCATGATCTCACCCGGCGAGACGCCGTCAAGCGAGGGATAGAATCGGCTCTCAGGAGGGTGGAAGTTTGGGAACTCGCGCTTCCAGATCTCCACCACCTCACGCGGCGTTACGTCCGCGCCAGCAAGGCGCACGGTGTACGTTTTCTGCCAGAGTTGGCCGAACCCCTGCAGGGCTCCGATGACGCGCCGCCCTTCGACGTTCAGGTTCACGGCCCCGGCTGGTACGTCTGAGACACGGAGAACGTTGCGACTCTTGGCCCAGAAGGCTGCGTCGCGCGCCCCGGACTTTGAGTCGCTGCGGGGGTTCTGGTCAGTCACTCTTCGTCCTTTTCTAGCGGGCCGCGCGGTTGCGGCGCCAGCGTAGCGGGGCCGTGACCATGTGCAGGGCCGAGCGGATGCCTGCGTTGTGCCAGACGTTTCTGTAGTGTCGCCACTGCAGCTTAGGGTCAACGCAGACGAGGGTGGTCTCGACATGCTCGCGCGAGCCGAAATGGGCCGCGACGTTGCGCAGCGTCTCCTGCCACATCTCGTCCTCCATCTTGTGCCCGCCCATGCGCAGGCCCAGCTCATAGAGCGGGTCGTTGGCGCGCATCAAGACCTGGGCCTGGGCTACGGTGTCTCCGTCCTCCTCGAATGAGGAAAAGGTGATCCAACCCGAAAAAGGATGCCCCTGCGGCGTCATCAGGGTGAAGGACTCATCGTCGGCATAGAGAACCATGACGCCCGTTGAGAGCTTGACGCCCCCTGGCAGCGAGCCGCTTATGAGGGCGACCTCTCCAGGCGTGATGCCTGCGAGCGGGGCGTAGAAGACGTTGCCTTTGGGCCAGAACTCCCTGTAGTTTTCTTTCCAGGTTTTGATGACCTCGGCAGGCGGGGCTTCGACGCCCGCGAGGCGCACCCTGTAGGTTTTCTGCCACATCTTGCCGAAGCCCTGAAGGGGGCCGACGGCCCGGCGGCCCTCGACGTTTATGTTCGTAGCGCCATCCGCCACGCCTGAGACCTTGAGCGTCTCGGCGTAACGCGCCCAGTAGGCGGCGTCTCGGGGTTCCGTCGAACTCCCCTCCTCCTTGCGCTCTTCTTCGGGTCGTGGGGTTTGCTCCGTCATGGTGCCTCCCTTCGGTCGGCTAGCCGGGTTAGCCAGGGCTAGCCGACGGCCTTCACTGCTTCTTCTTCGGAGTCGTGGATGGCTATGGCGTCGTCGAGGCGTGTGATCTGGAAGATGGTCCTGTAGTGGTCAGAGAGACCATAGATCAGGAGCCGCTGCCTCTCGCGGTTGACGCGGATGAGCAGCGTGACCAGGAGTCCGATACCGGAGCTATTCATGTACTCCAGCCCCTCGAAGTTCAGGACGATGCCTTGTACCCCGCCTTCGCTGGCCTGGCCGTAGGCCTCCATCAAAACACCCTCGGCAAAGGCTGTCAGCTCGCCTTTCACGTCAACGACGCTGACCCTGTCGCTCACCTTACGAACGTCCATAATCACCTGTGCATGGGGCATTTCGTTCCTCCTAGTACGCTGTATCTCACGTGTCTCCTCGAACTCGCCACGCAGGGCGTGGAGCGAGCCGGGCAAATCTTCGGATAGATCCTCTCTGTCCATGCTCATCAAGCCCACCCTTCAAGGTGTCGAGGCTTCGGAGAGGGCGCTCTCCCTGTCCGGGTATACCCCCATGAAATCCGAGAGGCGGGTAATGTTGAAGATCTCCACGTAGTGGTCCGAGAGGTTGCAGGCAACCAGGCGCTTCTTCGCGGCGCGTGCTCTGGCGAGCAGGCCCACTATCAGGGCTATCCCCGTGGAGTTGATGTAGTCCACCTCCTCGAAGTCGAGCAGAACCGTCTCGGGGTTCTCTGCTTCAGCCTCGGCGTAGGCGGCTGACAGGGCCTTTTCGGAGAAGCCGTCTATCTCGCCACGAAGCTCGATCACGGCCACGCCGGGCTCCCGGCGGACCTCCGCTTCCAGATACTTAGCCGGCATCTTCGCCTCCTTCCAGGTGCATGACCAGTTCCACTGTGTGGTGCTCCCGGTCGCCGGTTATGTTTATCTCGTCCACCATGTTCCGGATAAGGAACAGCCCCCATCCCCGCGGCGTCTGCAAACCCTCCAACTTGGCTTCGAGGTCTGGAGCCTCAGGGTCGGGAACGGGAACAGGCCCCCCACCCCTGTCGGTTATGCGAACCGCGAGATCCGCGCCCGTAGTCAGCACCCTGATGTCCACCGGGACCTCAGCACGATATCCATTGCCGTGCTCCATGGCGTTCATCGTCGCCTCGGCGACAGCGGTCTTGAGTCGCTCCAGGCGCTCCGCCGGAAGTCCCATTCCCTCCAGTGCCTCAGCCACCTCACCCGCAGCCCGGCGCTCGTTGCCAGGCTCGGAGGGCAGGTTCAACTCGGCAAGGACGCGCCGGTCTCCGTCGAGGTGTCCGGGTTGTCCTGGTGCCGTCACGATGCCTCCGATCTCTGGAGCGTTACCAGCGTAATGTCATCTTCCTGTTCCCAGTCCGCCCCGGTAAACCGGCCCAACTCGGAGAGAAGGAAGTCCACCAACGTCGCGCCGCCGGGGTGCGCCCCAACGAACCCCTGCAACCTGGGGAAGCCGAACATGTCCCGCGTCGGGTCGTGGGCCTCGACCAGGCCGTCGCTGTAAAAGAGCACGGAGTCGCCCGGCATCAAAAAGATTTCTTTCTCCTCGTATGCCATGCCGGGCATGAGGCCGAGGGGCATACCCCTCGCCCGCAGTTCCTTCGCCCCGTCCTCGTGCTTGACATAAGGCAGGTCGTGGCCGGCGTTGGCATAGTGGAGACGGCCGGTCTCCTGGTCAAGGATGGCGTACAGGCAGGTGACGAACATGTTGGGCGGGATGTCAGGGTAGAGCACGTCGTTGACCCTTTCGAGCACATCGCCCGGCGAGTCGATCCGCTGTGCGACGGCGCGTAGCAACGTGCGGGTCGTCGCCATCACCAGGGCCGCCGGCACGCCCTTGTCGGTCACGTCGCCGACCACGAGGCCCAAGCGTCCGTCACCCAACTCCACGAAGTCGTAGAAGTCACCGCCGACCTCCCGCGCGGGCTGGTAGTGGGCGGCCAGTTCGTAGCCAGGCGTTTCAGGGAGCGCTTTCGGCAGGAGGGTTTGCTGGATCAGGCGCGCGACCCTGAGTTCCTGCGCGATGCGCTCCCGCTCCTGGGCCTCCTGCTGCTGCTGGCGCACGAGCTGGGCCACCCGCACGGCAGGGGCCGTCTGGGCCGCAAGATCCGAGAGTAGCTTGCGGTCGTCCGCCGAATACTCTTGCTGGCTCAGGCGGGGGCCGAGGTTGAGGAGACCGATCAGCTCGCCCTGACTCACCAGCGGCACGACCACCTTCACGTCAGCCGCCTTCATCGCCCGTAGGGCCGGGGAGTCCAGGTTCAGCTTCTCGACCTCCACCACCCCGGATGCTCCAGCAAGGTAGGCCAGGATCGGGTCGTCAGGAGCTATATCGATCCGGGGCGCCTCCGGAACCGCCCGCTCCTCCGAAACCTCGACCCTGGCCTCAGGGGTCTGCGGCTTGCCACCCCGCAGGAACATGTTCCTGAAGAACCCGTTGCCCTCTGTCCGCTCTGTCTGCTGTGCCGTCATTTGACCCCCATTCTAGGTAGCCACCGTCTCCCAAACGTTACGAAAAGCGTTACGAATGCTCCGCCGAAGATATATTGCCCATTTATTTAGCCTCCCGGCTCTTTCTCCCGCAACCACAATGATACGTGCACCGGCTGCACCGTACCACGCACCACCCCGATCAGGTCTCCCCTCAGGTCGTCTAGATCCACCTCATCGCGCAGCCTCGCCGAGAACGCTTCGAGGGTTTTTGCGGCGTCGTATTTGTTGCGGTAGAAGCGGCGGTCTATAAAGCCCTGGATACGGTATCTCAGGGGATTGAACAGCGCCGCTATGGCCAGGGTAGAAGCCACTACCGCAAGTTGGGATTCGCCACCCGTCACGGCGCGTAACGTGTACTGAAGGCCGATCACGCCACCGAAGTAGATCAGGGCGAGCGTCACGGTCAGCGGGCCGTAGACCAGGGCGCGGTTGATGATTATCTCTATGTCATAAAGGCGATATTTGAGCACGGCGAAGCCGATGACTATGGGGATGCTGGTGAAGCTCATCATGGTCAAAAGCTGTGATAGCGAAACCCACAAAGGCGGCGTCTCGTTGGTGGTGTAAGACTCGGGCGCAAGAAGCAGCCCGCTGCTCAGAGTGCCGAAGTACGCCAAGCCTACGAAGGAAGCGGCGAAGGCGAGCCATTTGATCTGCTCGCGCATCTCCCTGCCGGAGTGCCGGTAACGCAACACCAGGCTCACCGCCGAAGCTATGATGCACAGTGGAAGCATCAAGAGGACGGCCAGTGCCACGCCCTCCATCCAGGGGAACTGCTCCAGCCCGAAAGGATTGCGCACACCAGGGTTGTCCTCCAGAGGTCCGGGATCAAGGGCAAAGCTCACGTTGATGAGGACCATCACCGCCCCGGCGAACCATGCGAAGGGACGCCACCTCCTCGACGGCAACCTCCCGTCGGGGAACAGCAGGATCATGTAGATTCCGAGAAGACCTACCGGCAACACCCAGCTAGTCTGGAGCAGCGCGTCCAACTCCACAGAGGACGTTACGGTCCCGGTCCTGGCAAGCTCGTACGCGTTGGACTGATCAGATAGGGAGAAGGTCGTCCAGAACAGGCCGGAGACCAGGCAGATCCAACCTATGGCGTTTCCGGGACGCTTCGAGGCGATCAAGACTCCGACCACCGGGAAGGAGAGGAACGGCACGTAGACCACCAGCCCGCCGATCAAGCGGGAATATGGGACATCCCCGGTGAGTAAGGTCAGGAGGGCGAAGACGATGCCAGCGGCGAACATGGCAAAAGAGATACCGGCCAGGGACCACGAAAGCCAGGTTGTGACACGAGTTCTCACGGACGGTTCTCCGTGGGCTGATCCTTGGATCTCAACCACAGGCTGGCGTGCTCCGGGCGCACGGTATCGAGCACCACGGAGATCATATCGTCCGCAAGTTCCTCGAGGTCTGTCTCGTCCCGCAGCCTGGCGCCGAACTCCTCCAGCGTCCTGGCCGCGTCGTACTTCTGGCGGTAGAACCTCTGGTCTATGAAGTCCTGTATGCGGCGTCTCAGGGGGTTGAAGAGCGCCGCGATCAAGAGTGTGGATGCGACGATGGCGAGCTGCGGAAGGTCCTCCTGGCCGGTGAACGTCTGGGGGATTGCCTGGGTCGCCGTTACGCCGCCGAAGTAGATCAGGGCCAACGTCGCCGTTAGAGCACCATAGACCAGGGTGCGGTTGATGATGAGATCTATGTCGTAGAGCCGGTGGCGCAGGATGGCTATACCTATAGCGACGGGAATAGCCGGTACCGTGGCTATGTTGAACGCGAACCCCAACCGCTCGAACCAGAGCGGCGTGTCCATCACCCCGGGGATGACGTATGCAAGGATGATGCCGGTAACGTTCGCCGCGGCAGCGTAAGCGAACCATTTGACCTGCTGGCGTTCCACCCCTCTGGACCGGCGTAGTCGCACGAAGAGCGTAAAGGCTGCTGCGACCGATAGAAGAGGAAACGCGATGTACAGAACCACTTTGTAGACGCCTGAAAAGCCCTCTATCCCGAGCGGGTTCCGGATCGGGCCAAGAACACCCAATAGCGCCTCGGAAGCAAACGCAGAGGAGATCACCCCCACTACGACAAAAGCAACCGTCAGCCACGCCAGCCACCTCCAGCGCCTGCCCGGCAACCGTCCGGTGGGAAACAGAAGGAGCAGGAACACCGTAACGCCGTTGATGACAGACAGCATCCAGGAGACGATCCATGCCATCGCTTCGCCTGCCGGAAGCGAATTCGGCTGCGCCAGCAGGGCGTAGATGGCGTACTCGGCACCGAAGTGGCTGATGCTGATGACGAGGCCGAACAGACACAACAGCCAGCCTACGGGGTTTGCGGGGTGACGCGAGGCAATAAGCGCACCGACCGGCGCATAGCTCATCGCGGTAAGGGTATTGTCGAGCCAGGGAGCGTAGATGTGAGTGTTCGGGTGAGAGAGGTTGAGGACAAGGAGAAGTAAGCTCAGCGCCGTCAACACCAGGGGGATCGCACACAACGACCAGGCCAGCCAGGAGGCGCGGAGGCTCATCGCTTCGCCCCGGTATCCGAAGGCTTCAGCCACAACGAAACGTGCGCTGGTTGCACCGTCTCCCGCACCACACCAGTCAGGTCGTCCGTCAGGCCGTCCAGGTCCGTCTCGTCGCGCAGCCTGGCGCCGAACTCATCGAGCGTCTTGCGGGCGTCGTACTTCTGGCGGTAGAAGCGGCGGTCTATCAGAATCTGGACGCGGCGTCTTAGGGGCACGAAGAGCGCCGCGATGGCCAGGGTCGAAGCAACGACCGCAAGTTGGGATTCGCTACCCGTCAGGGCGCGGAAGGTGTATTGCAGGCCGACCACGCCTCCGAGATAGATCAGGGCAAGCGTCGCGGTGAGGAGCCCGTAGACCAGGGCGCGGTTGATGATGATCTCTATGTCGTAGAGGCGATACTTGAGGATCGCAATCCCCACGGCCACCGGAACCCCCGCAAAGCTCAATAGGAGCATATTATTTAAGATATCGACCCAGAGTGCCAACTCAGCATCACCGGCGAGAGAATCCGGCGCGAAGACGAGCTGGCCGATCAGACTTCCAAAGTACACCAGGCCCACGAACGAGGCGGCGAAGGCGAGCCATTTGATCTGCTCGCGCACCTCGCCCCTGGAACGCCGGTAGCGCAACACCAGGCTGAGCGCCGAAACCAGGATGCACAGGGGTAGCAGCAATACGATGAACACCGCCACGTCCGCCATCCAGGCAAGCCACTCCAGCCCGAAAGGATTGTGCACGCCAGGGTGACCCTCCAGCGGCCCTGGAATGAAGATGAAGCCGACGCAGATCACGGCCATCACAGCGCCGGCGAACCAGGCAAACGGACGCCACCTCCTCGATGGCAGCTTCCCGTCGGGGAACAGCAGGATCATGTATATCCCGAGCAGACCCACGGGCGGTACCCAACCCCAGAATGTCAGCGCATCGAGCGTCACCGATGACGTAACCTGGCCGGTCCTGGCAAGCTCGTATGCGTCGTACCCTTCTCCCGGTATGCCGAACATCCAGAAGAGCCCGGTGACCAGGCAGATCCAGCCTATCGGGTTCTCGGGACGTTTGGAAGCGACCAGGACTCCAACGATGGGGAAGGAGAGGAAAGGCGCAAAGATCGCCAATTCTCCGACCGCACCGGAAGGATGAGCAACCCCGGCGAACAAGGCCAGGATCGCAAACGCAACACCTGCGACGAACATGACAATAGAGAGCCCGGAGAGCGACCAGGCCAGCCAGAATGCGACGCGGGTCCTCATCGTTTCGTTCCCCCATTGGTAGGCTTCAGCCACAGGGAGGTGTGATCCGGCTGCACCGTCTCCCTGACCACGGATACCAGATCCAACTCCAGATCATCCAGATCCACTTCTTCACGCAACCTGGCCCCGAATTCTTCGAGCGTCTTTGCTGCGTCGTATTTGTTGCGGTAAAAGCGCCGATCCACCACTTCCTGTATGCGGCGGCGCAGCGGGTTGAACAGCGCGGCTATGGCAAGGGTGGAGGCGACTATGGCGATCTGGCTCTCTTGTCCGGTCACGGCGCGGAGGGCGTACTGGAGGGAGATCACGGCACCGAGGTAGATCCCGACGAGCATCACCGTAAGCGAACCATAGACAAGGGCGCGGTTGATTATTACGTCTGTGTCGTAGAGCCTGTGCCGCAGGATGGCGATACCGATGGCCGCATAGAGACAGGTGATGGTCGCTGTGCCGAGCAGGTTGAAGAACGCCTCACCAAGCAGCAACTCGAGCCATAGAAGCTGCCCGACGCTGGAAATACCGACCAGGGCGGCGGCGAGCGCTACCCACTTCAACTGTTGACGCTCCAATCCGCTCGCCCGGCGGTATCGGACCACGAGCGAGAACGCCGAGAGGACGATGGCCATAAAGATCATCGACACCACGACGATGGTTACGATGGAGATCATGCCTCCAGACTGGTCCGGGCTGTCGAAGAGCAGGTTGAGAAGCACGACGACAGCCCCCGACGTGGCCGCGGGCCAGGCCAGGTAACGCCAGCGGCGCGACGGAAGCCGTCCTGTGGGGAACAGCATCAGAAGGAAGGGTGCGATGGACAGAGAAAGTGGTCCTCCAAACGCCAGCAGATGGGAGATCGTCTGGGGGGCTGCCAGAGACCCCGGTTCAACCACCAGCGCGTAGGCGCCGTAGGACTCCGCCAGCGATTGGACAATGAGCCCCAGACCAAACCCGAGCCACAGCCATCCATAGGGATTGCGGGGATGGCGCGAGGAGATCAGGCCGCCGAGGATGGGTGCGCCAACGATTCCCGCCAGCGAAATGGCCTGATCCCGCCACGGCGTCCATCCCTTGGGTAGCGGCGTGGACCAGCCAAGGACGATCAGCACGAGCGTCAGCGAGATCAGAAGCAGGGCAACGCCGCACAGCGACCACGCGAGCCGAGTCAGGAACCTGTCAGTCATCGTTCTCCTTGGCGCGCGCCGGGGCCATCCAGAGGTAGACGTGGGTTGGTTGAACGGTCTCGCGCACGACGCCCGTGAGATCCCCCTTCAGGTCGTCAAGATCCACCTCTTCGCGCAGCCTGACTCCGAACTCTTCGAGCGTCTTCGCCGCGTCGTACTTGTTACGGTAGAAACGCCGATCCACCAGCACCTGGATTCGTCTTCTCAACGGGTTGAAGAGCGCGGCAATGGCGAGGGTGGAGGCGACTATGGTGAGCTGTGAGCCTTCGCCGGTCAGGAACACGAATGTTAGCTGCAACGTCACGACGCATCCGATGTAGACCAGCGCCAGGGAGGCCGTGAGCGAACCGTAAACGAGGGCGCGATTTATGACCACGTCTATGTCGAAGAGCCGGTAACGAAGGATCGCGAAACCTATGGACACGGGGATCGCGGCGAAGCTCAACAACATCACGTCCTCAAGAATCGCTCCCCACAACGTCTCCGTGCCCAGGTCGCTCTGGACCCCCGGCGCGGAGACGAGCCAGTTGATAAGGCCAGCGCCCATGATCAGCAGGTACATCGAGCCCATGAATGAGGCGGCGAAGGCGATCCACTTTATCTGCTGCCGCTCCTCTCCACCGGAACGCCTGAACCGTAAGACCAGGCTCGCCGCCGAGGCGAGCATGCACACGGGAATCAGCAAGAGAACGATCCACCCCGTAGGGACCAGCCAGGGATATCCTTCCAGGCCGAACGGGTTGCGCGCGCCCCCCATGCCTTCCAGGGGACCGGGAGTGAGGAAGACGATGACGCTCTCCAGCACGATCACGGCTCCGGCGAACCAGGCGAAGGGGCGCCACCGCCTGGAAGGAAGCTTTCCGTCGGGAAACAGCATTATCAGGTAGATCCCTATCAGCCCCACTGTGGGCACCCACAGCCACGCGTACAGCAGCGCGTTGATCGTCACCGGGAATGGGACGGAGTCGGGCACGGCGAGGCCGTAGGCGCTATAGCCTTCGCTCACGATGATAAGCATCCATAAGAGGCCGGAGATCAGGCAGATCCAACCTATCGGGTTCCGGGAGCGCCTGGAAGCGAGCAGCGCGCCCACAATGGGGAACGCCAGGAAGGACGCGAAGATCAGTGAGTCCCCTACGCCACTCCCGGTATCCCAGTTGCCGGGGGAATGCACGGATTGGGCGAGAACGGACAGCACGATGGTCGCCACGGCCATTATCAGACAGAGTCCGGCAAGCGACCATGCCAGCCAGGAAGCGATGCGGACGTTCATCCCTTCACCTCCGGTTCCCGTCTCCCGACCGGCCGCAACCACAGCGAGGCGTGATCCGGCCTCACCGTCTCACGCACTACCGAAAGCAACTCGCCGTCGAGGGCTTCCAGGTCCGTCTCATTCCGCAGCTTCGCGGAGAACTCTTCAAGCGTTTTTACTGCATCATACTTCCTGCGGTAGAAGCGCCGGTCTATGAACTCCTGCGTGCGATGGCGCAACGGATTGAACAGGACAGCGATCATCAGCGTGGAGGCAACGATGACGAGTTGCGGCTGCTGCTCCTGTCCGGTGAGGAGGCGGAAAGTGCTCTGGGTTAGCGTCACACCGCCGAAATAGAGCAGGGCGAGCGTGACCGTCAGCGAACCGTAGACGAGGGTGCGGTTGATGATCACGTCTATGTCGTAGAGGCGGTAGCGCAGAATGGCGATCCCTATGGAGATAGGGATCGTCGTGCCCGCGGCCGTGAAAAATGCCGTCCCGGCCCACTCGAACCAGGGGGGCGTGACTATCGCAAGGTTGATGACATTAATGACGATGCTCAGGGCGTATATCGCGGCAGCGTAAGCGAACCATTTGATCTGCTGTCGCTCCACCCCCACAGCCCGACGCAGCCTCACAAACAACGATAAAGCCGCCGTACCGAACAGCAAAGGGGCCATGGTGTACAGGACCGCCTCATAGAAAACGTCAAAGCCCTCTATCCCGAGTGGGTTTTTGATGGGGCCGAGAGAGCCCTGGTGGGCTCCGGGTGAAAAGGCGAAGGTGAGCACTCCCAGCAGGACGAAAGCCACGGTCAGCCACGCCAGCCACCTCCAGCGCCTGCCCGGCAATCGTCCGGTTGGAAACAGCATCAAGTAGGACACCTGAATGCCGATCATGATCGGCAGCATCCAGGCGGAGATCCAGGCCATCGCCTCGCCAGCCGGCAGCGAGCCGGGGCGCGCCAGCAGTGCGTAGATGGCGTACTGGGAGGTGAAGCTGCTGGCGCCGACGGCGACGCCTGAGAGACACAACAGCCAGCCCACCGGATTCTCGGGCCTGCGGGAGGCCACGATGGCGCCCACGGTCGCGTCGACCACGGCTAGCGCATTACCAAGCCACCAGTCGAAAACGTGGACGTCCGGATAACGTAGGATGAGGATCAGGAGAACGAGGCTCAGCCCCGTCAGCGCCACGGAGATCGCCCACAGCGACCAGGCCAGCCATGATGCGGAACGGGCGCTCATTCGACCGTCTCCCTGGATCTACTCTCCGGTTCCCTCAGCCACAACGAAACGTGCGCCGGTTGCACCGTCTCCCGCACCACGGCCACCAAATCACCGTTCAGCCGGTCGAGATCCGTCTCATCGCGCAGCTTCGAAGAAAAGGCGGCCAGGACTTGCGCCGCATCGTATTTCCCCCTATAGAAGCGGCGGTCCACGAAATCCTGAATGCGGCGCCTGAGAGGACTGAAGAGCGCGGCTATCGCTAGGGTCGAGGCCACGATCACGAGCTGGGAGCCCCCGCCGGTCAAGGAACGGAAGACGTATTGCAGCGAGACGACAACGCCCAGATAGACCGACGCCAATGACACCGTCAGGGCGCCGTAGACGAGGGTGCGGTTGATGAGGCGGTCAATATCGTAGAGGCGGTGTCTAAGGATGGCGATGCCGGTGGCTATGGGGATCGTGGGGACGACGAGTAGGCCCGACAGGGCGACGATGACTTCGAGCGGCCCGCTCTCGGCTCTGACCAGTCGTCCTTCCACCACGAAAATGAAGACCAGCGACAGGGCGGAGGCGGAGGCGAACCACTTGATCTGCTGCCGCTCGTCCCCCCTCGCCTGCCGGAAGCGGACGAACAAGGAGACCACGGCGCCAAGCCCGGCCAGCAGCATCAGCGGGAACCCGGCGAACTCGACCACCACGAACAATGCGTGGGACGTGCCTTCTTCCACAGGGCCTTCGGGCCGCACCAGCGCCGCACCCCTCTCGGACCAGAGCAAGATCATGGCCGGCACGACGATCATGCCGATGGAGAGACCGCCGAGCCACGCCACCGGGCGCCAGCGGCGCGACGGCGGCTGTCCGTCCGGGAAGAGCAGGGGCAGGAACACCAGGATCAAGCCGAGCCCCGGAGCCCAGATCCACTGATCGAGCCAGGCCACTTCCGCCCCGAGTGGTAGCGAGCCGGGCTGCGTGAGCAGGGCGTAGGTCGCGTACTCGTACCCCGAGATGGAGAGCCCCTGGAAAAGGGCGGCGGCGCAGAAGATCCACCCGATGGGGTTCTCGGGCCGTTGCGAGGCTACTAGCGCCCCGACCACCGCAAACGTCACAACCAGTATCGCGATGGTGACTATGCCCTCGTCCACGAAGATCTCGCGCGCCGTGCGCCCGTTCAAGAGACCGAGGATCGGGCCGGTCACGGCCAGCGTCACGCACAAAAGGCACAGGGACCACGCGAGCGGCGCAGCGGCGCGGGCGAAAGAGCGGGCGGTGTTGTGGTTGTCGGCCATCAGCTACCGGCCCCCGGCTCCCTCAGCCACAACGAGGCGTGCTCCGGTTGAACCGTCTCGCGCACCACGGAGACCAGGTCTTCGTTCAGCCGCCCCAGGTCCGTCTCGTCGCGCAGCCTCGAAGAGAAGTCGGCCAACACCTGTGCCGCGTCGTACTTCTTGCGGTAGAAGAGCCGGTCCACGAAGTTTTGTATGCGCCTCCGCAAGGGGCCGAAGAGCGCGGCTATCGTCAGGGTCGAGGCGACGATCACGAGCTGAGACGATTGGCCGGTGAAGCCGAAGATGAGCCCCCTGAGCAGCGCCACGCTCCCGAGGTACACCAGCGCCAGGGAGACCGTGAGCGTGCCGTAGACGAGGGTGCGGTTGATGATGCGGTCTATGTCGTAGAGGCGGTATTTGAGGATCGCGACGCTGGCGGAGACGGGGAGGCTGAGAAAGCCGAGCGTCCAGGCGAGGCGGCCGAGCATCTCGTAGGCCGCCGGGGAGATCACGCTGAGGAGCAGGGGCGTCGGGAGCACCACTGTGGCGGCGTAGGTGAACCACTTGAGTTGCAGCCGCTCCTCGCCGCGGGAACGATAGAACCGCAGGATCAGGGAGAGACCCACCGCGACCATGCAGGCGAGAAGCATGAACCCTCCGGCGGCCAGTACCGGTTCGGGCGGCATCGCTCCCTCGACACCAAACGGGTTACTGGCGGAGGGAAATTCCGCGAATGGCCCAGGGCTCAACGCAGCGATGACCAGAGAGACCGCGAGGAACGTCCCGATGGCCCATGCCACCGGTCGCCAGCGGCGCGAGAGCAGCCTCCCATCGGGGAACAGCCATATGAGGAACAATATGCAGCCCACGAACGAATTCTGTGCCAGGGTGGCGAACCACACCGCGAGAGCGCCTCCGGGCAGCAGGGGACCGTCCGGGGCGAGCGCCACGGTCGCGTACTGCCCGGAGAACATCAGCACGCCTTCAAGAACGCCGGAGGCGAGGAAGATCCAACCCATGACGTTGCCGGGACGCCGGGAGGCGATCAGGACACCCAAAGTGGCGAAGGTCGGGGTGATGATCGCCGACGTGACCTCGTAGAGAGGGGCCTCCGAACGGTTCGCCAAACCCAGGACGAGCGCGCCCACCACTAGCGAGATCGCCACCACCCACAACGCCCGTGCAACGTTACGTGCCTTCATCTCCGCTCCCTCGGTTCCCGAAGCCACAGCGAGACGTGCGCAGGTTGCACCGTCTCCCGCGCGACCGTCACCAGGTCATCGCTCAAGGTTTCGAGGTCCGTCTCTTCCCGCAGCCTCGCCGAGAAGCTTTCCAGCGTCTTCGCCGCATCATACTTCTTGCGATAGAAACGCCGGTCTATGAAAGACTGGATACCGCTTCGCAGGGGGCTGAACAGTGCGGCTATGGTCAGCGTCGAGGCTACGATGGCGAGCTTATTGCCACCTCCCACTAGCGCAGACAGGAGTCGCTGCAAACCCGCTACAGCGCCAAAGTACACCAACGCCAGCAGCACCGTCAGGACGCCGTAGACGAGCGTGCGGTTGATGATGACGTCTATGTCGTAGAGCCGATGTTTGAGGATCGCAATACCTACCGCCACCGGGAGCCCGAGGAGAGGAACGATGAACACTAGAGAATCTATCTTCGTCAGCCCCGCCAGACCCAGCAAGAACCAGGACGTGAACAACACGAGCATAACGAAAACCGCGTAGGCGAACCACTTTAGTTGCTGACGCTCCTCGCCGACAGACCTGCGGAACCGGAAGATTACAGCCAGGCCGCCAGCGAGCAGCACAAGGGGAGAGGTGAGGTTGGCGATCTCACTGAACAAGCTCATGGATCTCAGGTCCAACCCCATCGGATTGTCCGCCGACATCAGCCGGAGGTCGTTGGATACCGGCGAGAGCCAGATAGCGAGAGTAAAGAACGCCACGTATCCTGCGCTCCCCCACAGGACCGGACGCCATCGCGGCGAAGGCAGCCGTCCGTCAGGAAAGAGCAGGAGCAAGAACGAGACGATCAAGAACCAGCCTAAGCCACGGGCCCACCCCCCGAACCACGTGGCCCAGTCCACGACGGAGGACGTTCCGGCCTCGGCTGCCAGCAAGTGTACGCCGTATTGAAGGGAGAACTCTCCGAGCGCCCAGATCAGGGCACCCGAGCAGAAGAGCCAGCCTATCGCATTACCGGGACGGTGTGAGGAGACGAGCACGCCAACCGTCGAGAAAGAAAGGATGAGCAGTACTTCGAGGGTCGTGCTCAAGGATGCGGAAGGGTCGTCGAGAAAGGTGAGGAATAACTTGATCGCCAGGGCAAGCACGGTCAGCGCCAGCGAACTCCATGCGAGCCAGGTAATTACGCTGCGTCTCACGTTCGCACCTTCGGGAGCCGCCACAGGCCGACATAATTCGGGCGCCTGGTATCGTGGATTGCCAGGACCATTTCCTCGGCGATTCTCTCCAGGTTCATCTCATCGCGCAGCTTCAAACTAAACCCTTCGAGCGCCTTCGCGGCGTCGTATTTCTTGTGATGCAAGAGCCGGTCGATAAACGGCTGGATGCGCCGCCTCAACGGGTTGAAAAGCGCGGCGATGGAGGCGGGAGCCAGGAAGAAACCCGCGCCCGGAGGCCAGAAGAGCAAACGCGCCGTCAGTGTGATCAGCATCAAGCTGAACAGGGACCATGCCAGCCAGGAGTAGAAGCGGTCAGGCATCCCGCCTTCTCCCCTCGTAAGAGACGGGGTCCCGCAGCCACATCGATGCGTGCGCCGGCTGCACAGTCTCCCGCACCACGGCCACCAGGTCGCCGTTCAGCCGGTCCAGGTCTGTCTCGTCGCGCAGCCGCGCGGAGAAGGCTTTCAGGACCCGTGCCGCGTCGTACTTCTTGCGGTAGAAGCGCCGATCCACGAAGTCTTGTATGCGACGCCTGAGGGGGTTGAACAGCGCCGCTATCGCCAAAGTGGAGGCGACGATGGCAAGTTGAGAGTCCTCCCCGGTCAAGAAGCGGAAGAGGTACTGCAAGGAGACCACGCCGCCGAGGTACACCAGAGCGAGTGTGGCCGTGAGTATGCCGTAGACGAAGGCGCGGTTGATGATCACGTCTATGTCGTAGAGGTGGTACTTCAAGACCGCGAAGCCTACCGCCACGGGAACCCCCGCGAAGCTCAGCAGCGCCGCATACCGCAGGAGGTTAGACCAAAACGGTGAGCTCCCGGCAAACGAAGCCTCCGATGGGAAGAAGAGCGAGCTAACCACGAGGATCAGGTACAACAGGCTAAAAGCCGAGGCGGCGAATGCTATCCACTTGATCTGCTGACGCTCCTCTTCGCTGGAACGCTGGTAGCGTAACACCAGGCTAAAAGCCGAGGCGAGGATGCACAGAGGCAACAGCGGGAAAAGGACTATCACTGTGTACTCTATCCAAGGCTGACCCTCGATCCCGAACGGGTTGCGCGCTCCCGAATGACCCCCTAAAGGCCCGGGGAAGAGAGTGATAACCACGCTAACCAAGACCATCACCGCCCCGGAGAGCCAGGCCAGAGGGCGCCATCTCCTAGAGGGGAGCCTCCCGTCGGGGAACAGCAGCACCAGGTAGACCCCGAGCAACCCCACGGCGGGCACCCAGAGCCAAGCGGTCAGCGCGTAGCTCGTCACTGGGAACGGTACCGAGCCGGGCCTGGCAAAGGCGTACGTGATGTAGAGGTCGGCCATGTTGAGGAACATCCACAAGAAGCCGTCCGCGAGACAGATCCAGCCGATGGGGTTTTCGGGACGCCTGGAGGCGATCAGAGCACCTACTATGGGGAAGGCCAGGAAAGGCACGAAAACCAACCCGTTGACGACGGCGCCACCGGTGCCGGGGACCTGCACGGAGCGGGCGAGGACGTACAGCACGATGTTCGCGATGAACATGGCGAGCGAGAGACCGACGAGCGCCCAGGCTAGCCAGATCGCGGCTCGAAGGCTCACGGCTTCACCCCGCGATCCGGCGGACGCAACCACAGGGACATGTGCGCAGGCTGCACCGTGTCGCGAACCGCCTTTGCCAGATCGCTGCTCAACCCGTCCAGATTGGTCTCGTCCCGCAACCTCGCGGAGAACACAGCCAGAACCTGTTGCGCGTCGTACTTCTTTCTGTAGAAGCGGCGGTCAATGAAGTCTTGCGTGCGGCGGCGCAGCGGGTTGAACAGGGCGGCGATCACGAGCGTGGAGGCCACGACCGCCAGTTGAGATCCTCCCCCGGTAAACGTGCGGAAACCGTACTGCAAGGCGACCACGCTGCCGACGTAAACCAGAGCCAGCATCGCGGTGAGCAGCCCGTACACCAGCGTCCGGTTGAGTAGGAGCACGTCCCACCAGATGATCTCCTCGAGGTATTCGAGACCTTCGAGGGACGACGTCAGGGCGGAGCCGTTCCAGAGGCGCAGAACGAGCGAAGCCACGAAGAAAACCATGGCCAGGCACCACAAGGACCAGGCGATTCGGGAGGAAGAGTGGTGGCGGAACGTAAGGCCGTCGTTCATCGGCTACCGTTCCCCCGCTCTCCGGCGCCTCCCGTTTTCTTGAGCCACAGAGAGACGTGCGCCGGTTGGATGGTTTCTTCGACGACGGACACGAGGTCGCTGCTCAAGGTGTCCAGGTCCGTCTCGTCGCGCAACCTAAGGCCGAAACCTTCGAGCGTCTTCGCCGCGTCGTACTTCCTGCGATAGAAACGGCGATCCACGAGCCCCTGCACGCGGCGGCGCAACGGGCTGAAGAGCGCCGCGATGGCCAGTGTAGAGGCGACCACCGCGAGCTGCGGCTGGTGCTCCTGCCCGGTCAGGAGGCGGAAAGCGGTCTGGGTGGCCGCCACGCCCCCCAGGTACACCAGCACCAGCGATACGGTCAGGACGCCGTATACGAGGGCGCGGTTGATTATTACGTCTATATCGTAGAGGCGGTACCTGAAGATGGACACGGCGATGGCCGCAGGGAAAAGGGTGATGGCGACGGCGAAGGGCACGTTGCTGTTCACCTCGATCCTGGTAATTTCCTCGAAGAACATCATCAGGACGGCCATCAGGGTGGCGAACATGAGCCATTTGATCTGCTGCCGCTGCACGCCCCCCGACCGCAGGTACCGGACCACCACCGAAACCAGCGCCGCGACAACGAGCACGATAAAGAAGCCGAACACCACCGACCCTAGCTGGCTCTTCTCCGGGTCCTCGATACCGGATATCCCCACGGGGTTGTCCATGGAGATGCCCTGAACCTCTATCCGTTCCCGGAAGGCCGCCAGAAAGATGATGAGCGCGAGCGCCAGCCCCGCGGCCCAGACCACGGGCCACCAGCGGGGAGAAGGCGGCCTGCCGTCAGGGAACAGCAGGGGCGTGAAGATCAGGACCAGGCCGATCAGTGGGAACCAGTACCAGAGGCTTATCCACACGGCCACCAGGTACAGCAGGTCCGCGCTGCGGGCCAGGTCGGTGTACGTGTCGGCGGACGCCCCCCACGCGGCCAGAAGCCCGATGGCGGCCAGGATCCAACCCAGGGTGTTGCCGGGGCGCTGCCAGATGATCAGCGTCCCGACCAGGCCGAAGGCACCGAACGCGCATACGAAGGCCACGAAGCCGGCGGGATCGCGCCGGAAGTTAGGATCGCCAGGTCCCAGTAAGACCAGCACCGTCATCCCGGCGAGGAGAAGCACCACGACAGCCAGCGCCAACCACGAACGCCGACGGGGAGGCGCGGCCGTCACGGAGATCTCTCCCCGGATCGCCGCAACCACAGCGAAGCGTGCTCCGGCTGCACCGTGTCCCGCACCACCGCGAGCAACTCGCCGTTCAGGGATTCGAGGTCCGTCTCATCCCGCAACTTCGTGGAGAACGTTTCCAGGGTTTTCGCCGCGTCGTATTTCCCGCGATAGAAGAGCCGGTCTATGAACTCCTGGATGCGGCGGTGGAGTGGGTTGAAGAGCGCCGCGATGGCGAGGGTCGAGACGACGATGACGAGCTGGGAACTCCCGCCGGTGAGGACGCGGAAGACGTACTGCAAGGAGACGACGCATCCGGCGTAGACGAGGATCAGCGTGACCGTCAGCGCGCCATAGACAAGCGCGCGGTTGATGATGAAATCTATGTCGTAGAGCCGGTAACGAAGGACGGCGTAGCCCGCTGCAAAAAATATGAGAATGAAGGCGAAGGGGGAGATAAGCCCTAAAACCGTTTCGTATCCCAGATAGTAACTGACGACCCCAGCGCCGCTCGCGAGGGGCAGGATTGCCGCCGCCGCGGCGAGCCACTTTAGCTGCTGCCTCTCCACGCCGCGCGACCGGCGAAGGCGCGAGATCATCGCAAGGGCCGCCAGAAAAAAACTCGCTACCATCCCGGGCCATCCGAAGTTGAAGAGCACTTCGAAGAGCGCGCCTGGCGGGGCGAGACCGAGCGGGTTGACCACGCCCTCGAAGGGCGCGTCGTCCAGCACCGGGCTGACGGCCTTGCCCACCATCGTCGAGCAGTTCGTTGCGACGACGAGCCAGAACACCAGCCACCAGCGGCGGCCGACGAGGTTGCCGTCCGGGAAGAGCAGAAACAGCATGGCCGGGGCCGCGAAAAGCACCGGTATGTAAATCCACGCCGAGATCCAGGCCATCGTCTCGCCGCCAGGCACGCGTCCCGGATCGGTGAACAGCGCGTAGAAAGCGTAGCTCTCCACAAATTCCGACGCCACGGCCGTCACGCTGGCGCCAGCGATGATCCAGCCAACCGGGTTCCCCGGACGGCGGGAGACAACGTAGAGCCCCAGCACGACGAACCCGAGCAGCACGAGATCGAGAAGAATATTTACCACGACCCCGGCATCCCCCGACACGTCCACGCCGCGATTCAACGTGGAGAGGAAGATCCGCCCCAGCATCAACAAGACCGTCACCGACGAGACCATCCACATGACGATCCACCCGGCCCTGACGCTCATCCGATCACTCCTGCCCCGCGTGTCGGCGTATTTCGTGGTGTTCTCATTGGCGCGAGTCCTCGCGCGTCCTGGTTGCGCCCGAAGGCCGCAGCCACAGGAAAGCGTGCGCCGGGCGCACCGTATCGCGCACAGCGGAGGCGAATCGTGCGGCGCGGAAACTCATGGCTTCTCCACGGGGCGTAGCCACAGCGAGACGTGCTCAGGACGCACGGTATCCATAACCACCTCGGCAAGATCCCCGCTCAGGTTGTCAAGGTCCACCTCGTCGCGCAGCCTCGCGGAGAAGGTCGCGAGGGTCTCTTGCGCGTCATATTTGCTGCGGTAGAAGCGGCGGTCTATCGCGGCCTGTATTCGTCCCCTCAAAGGGCTGAAGAGCGCTGCTATAGCCAGCGTCGAGGCGACGACGGCTATCTGTGATCCACCACCAGTGAGAGTGCGGAATAAGTACTGCAACGAAACCACGCCGCCGAGGTACACGAGCACCAGGGAGACCGTCAGGGCACCGTAGACCAGCGCCCGGTTGATGATGAAGTCTATGTCATAGAGGCGATAACGTAGGACAGCGTAGCCCGCCGCAAAAAGTATGGGAACGAAGGCGAAGGTGGAGACAAGCCCTCCAACCGTCTCATGTCCCAGGTAGTAGCTGAAGACGCCCGCAGCGCTCGCGAGCGGCAAGACTGCAGCTGCGGCGGCGATCCACTTTAGCTGCTGCCTCTCCACGCCGCGTGACCGGCGCAGGCGCAGAATCATCGCAACTGCCGCCAGAATAAAACTCCCGGCCATCCCGGGCCACCCGAAGTTGGATAGCATTCCGTAAAGCGCCCGGGGCGGATCGATACCGAGCGGGTTGACCACGCCCTTGAAAGGCACATCGTTCAGTACCGGGCTGAGGGCGGTACCCGCCATCGTCGAAAAGGTGGTCAGGACGACGAGCCAGAATACCAACCACCAGCGGCGGCCCATTAGGTTGCCGTCAGGGAAGAGCAAGAACAGCATGGCTGGGGCAGCGAAAAGCACCGGTATATATATCCACGCCGAGATCCAGGCCATCGTCTCGCCGCCAGGCAAGCGGCCCGGATCAGCGAAGAGCGCGTAGACACCGAAGCTCTCCACAACATCCGACAACACAGCTATCAAGCTGGCGCCGGTGATGATCCAGCCAACCGGATTCCCAGGTCGGCGGGAGATCACGAGCAGCCCCAGCGCGACGAACCCGAGCGCCAGGAGATCAAGGACTACGTACACCACCATCCCGGAATACCCAGGCACATCCATGCCACGATTCAATACAAAGAAATAGATGCGTACCAGTATCAACAAGATCGTCACCGACAAGACCATCCACCCTGCCCTGACGCTCATCCGATCACTCCTGTCCCACGCGCCGGCGTACTTCGTAGTTTTCTCATCGGCGCAAGTCCTTGTGCGTCCCGGTTGCGTCCGAGGGCCGCAGCCATAATAAGACGTGCTCCGGTTGCACGGTATCGCGCACCACCGAGATCAGGTCTCCGCTCAAAGTTTCCAGGTCCGTCTCGTCCCGCAGGCGGGCGGAAAAGGAGGCCAGCACCTGTTCCGCATCGTACTTGTTCCTGTAGAAGCGGCGGTCTATGAAGCCCTGTGTGCGGCGCCTCAGGGGGTTGAAGAGCGCGGCGATCACGAGCGTGGAGATAACGACCGCGAGTTGGGGCAGCTTCTGGTGGCCCGTGAGCGCCCCCAGGAGGGCCTGGGTCGCCGTCACGCCCCCGATGTACAGCAGCAATAGCATCACCGTCAGGGAAAGGTAGACGAGGGTGCGGTTGATTATTACGTCTATGTCGTAGAGGCGGTGGCGCAGGATGGCGACACCCACGGCAATCGGCAAACCCACGAGGCCCACCATGCTGAGCACGTAACTGCTCCCTTCCAGCCATCGCACGCCGGTCGCATCAGAGACGGCGCCGGTGAGGACGGCGCCGCCGAGAAACACCGCGGTGACGTAGGCGAACAACTTCATCTGCTGGCGCTCGATCCCGCGCGATCTGCGAAAGCGCACCACCACGGACGCTACCGCTCCGACGCCTCCGGCGATGAAAAGACCGTTGAGCACGCCGAATATCGGGAGGTCCTCGACCCTGCCCAGCCCCTCGATCCCTATCGGGTTATCTATCGTGAAACCAGGGGCTTCGTTTAGGGAAAGGGTGTCCACGAGCGCCCTGAGGAGGACGATGCCCAACGGCCCGATCCCCGCGAGCACGGCGACCGGGAGCCATCGGCGGGAGAGCAACCGCCCGTCAGGGAAGAGCATGGGCAGGTAGATGAGGGCCAACGCGAGCATGAGGAACCAGAACCAGTTTACGGCCCACGCGCCCACGATGGCGAGCGCGTCGGGCCGGCCTCGGGCGATCATCACGTAGGTTGCGTAGGCGCCGCCGGCAAGGGGGATCGCCAGCAAGAGCGCGATCGCGGACAGGATCCAGCCGATAAGGTTTGCGGGCCGCTTCGCCAACAACATGGCTCCGACCACCGCGAAGGCGCCGAACCCTACATCAAACACCAGGCTCTGCACGTTCTCGACCGGGTTCTCGCTCCACAAACCGGCGCCGCGTTCGAGAAAGTACGTCACCCCGACGCCCGCGACGTACAGAGGCACGACCAGCCACGCCACCACGCGCGCGATGGTCGAGAACCACCAGCGAGGGCGCATCGGTGGCCGTTCCTCTCCGTCCCGCGAATGTCCTCCTGGAATGATCCGCTGGTCCAAACGCTGGAACCCCTTCCCAGAGCGCTGCTACGATGGCCTGCTACGTCAAGGCCAGCATCCTCCCCGTCGTCAACAAAGATGCCATGCGCCGCCGTCCGGCGCATCCTCCAAACGGACTATATTTTCCAGGCTTTTCGTCGCGCGTGTAGACATCTTGCGCCACAGGGTATCGAATGACCGTCTCCCAAACGTTACGGGAAGCGTTACCGCCGGGATTTTCTGAAGAATTTGGCGATCCGAGCGTTGGCCGCACCTACCGGATGCGTTCGAGCGCCGCGCTCCTGTAAGCTCCCTTACCCGGCTCCCCCGCGAACCTTGCTAGCATTCGCAATGTACACTTAACGTGGCGTAATCTATCTGTGAAGGGGTTTGCAGCTTGGCGACAACGCCATCGGGGCGTTCTAGGAAGCGCATAGCGGTGGTCGGGGCTGGAATAGGCGGCCTCGCTGCGGCGATCCGGCTAGCCGCCCAGGGTTTCGAGGTCGAGGTATTCGAGAAGAACGGCCAAGCCGGTGGCCGGGTGGGACGGCTCGAAGCTGACGGCTTCACCTTCGACACAGGCCCATCGCTCCTCCTCATGACCGATACATACCGTGAGCTGTTCCGGTTCGCCAGTAGAAATCTGGAAGATTACGTGCGTCTGATCCCGCTCGACGGACAGTACAGGGTCACGTTCGGGGATGGCGACTCGTTGACGATCCGGCGCACGTTGCCTGAGTTGATCCGGAACCTCGAACGCATCGAACCCGGCGTCACCCCGCGTTTCTACCGCTTCCTCGAAGACGCCTGCCTAAAATACCGCCTCGGCCGCAGCGAGTTCGTCGAAAGGGATTTCGATGGGGCCAGAGATTTCTTCGGACTCCGCAACCTGCGCCTCCTGATGAAGACCAAGGCGCTCGGCAACTACTACCGTTCCATCTCCCGCTTCTTCCACACGGACAAACTCCGACAGGCGTTCAGCCTCCAGACGATGTACCTCGGCCTCTCCCCCTTCGAGGCGCCAGCCGTCTACTCCCTCCTCCCGTACACCGAACTCGCCGAGGACGGCCTCTGGTTCCCCGAAGGCGGAATGTACGCCCTCATCCTGGCGATGGAGAAGCTCGCGAAAGAGCTTGGCGTACGAATCCATCTGAACTCTCCAGTCGAGGAGGTGGTTGTGCAGAAAGGCCGGGCGCGCGGCGTCAGGGTGAACGAGAATGAGATCGCGGCGGACGCGGTGCTCGTAGGCGCGGACCTGCCATATGCGTATCGCAAGCTGCTCCCTGAATCCGCATCAGGGGATTTCGGGTGGCGCAGGAAGCGGGAGAACCTGGAGTACACGGCATCGGCCTTCATGCTGTACCTGGGGATTGACCGCAAGCTGGACAACATGCTCCACCATAACTTCTATCTCTCCTCCAACTACCGGGAGAACTTCGAGCAGATCTTCAGCGAACACCGCCTCCCAGAAGATCCCTCCTTCTATGCAGTCGTGCCGTCGAAGACGGAGCCGGAGATGGCCCCGGAGGGAATGGAGAGCCTGTTCGTGCTGGTCCCCGTGCCACACCTCGGCCCCAACGTGGACTGGGAGCGCGAGGGTCCGGCGTTCAGGGAGAAAATCTACGAATTGCTGGAGCGGCGATGCGGCGTGAAGCGGGAGAGCGTGGTGTACGAGAAGATGAGGACGCCGCTGGACTGGCGGGACGAATACAACCTGGAGGAAGGAGCGGCGTTCGGGATCGGGCACGGGATACTCCAGGTCGGATACTTCCGGCCGCCGATGGTCTCGAAGAGCATTGGGGGCGTGTACTTCGTGGGGGCGAGCACCCGGCCCGGAACTGGCGTTCCGCTCGTTACGATTGGGGCGCGGTTGGTTGCGGATCGTATCGGGCGCGAGGTATAGCGAAGATGCGCCTCGACCCGGCCGGAGATCAGACCCTGAACGGCGGCCTCACGCTCCCCGAAAGCTACGAACTGTGCCGCCAGGTCCAGCGATCGCACAGCAGGACTTACTACTTCTCGACGCAACTCTTCCCGCCCGAGGTGCGCCCGCACGTGCACGCCCTGTACGCATTCATGCGTTACGCGGATGAGATCGTGGACAGCCCCCACAGCTTGAACCCAGGGGAACAATTCTCCAGCCTGAACACTTTCGAAGGCGAGACGGTTGCGGCCATAAGCGGTGAAGATGTAGCCAACCCCGTGTTGCGGGCTTTCGCCAACACGGTAAGGGCACGCGGCATCGAGTTGGAGAGCATCACGGCGTTTATGGAGAGCATGAAGATGGACACCCGCGTCTCCCGCTACGAGACGTATGAGGATCTGGAAGCCTACACGTACGGGAGCGCGGCGGTCGTCGGGCTTATGATGTCAAGGGTTATCGGCGTCACGGATGGGAGATCCACACCCCACGCCGAAGCCCTCGGGGTCGCCATGCAGCTATCCAACTTCCTTCGGGACATCGGGGAAGACTGGAGGCGCGGTAGGATCTACCTTCCCCTCGAAGACCTGGCCCGATTCGAGTACAGCGAGGATGACCTTGCGGCGAAGGTGGTGGACGAGCGGTTCATCGGCCTGATGGAGTTCGAGATAGGGCGCACCCGCGCCATCTACGACTTCGCAGGGGATGGGATGGGATACATCCCGAGGGGCAGGCGCTTCCCTGTCCTCGTGGCGCGCGAGTTGTACGAGGCGATCCTCGACCGCATCCAGGCCCAGTGCTACGAGGTGTACTCACAGCGGGCTGATACATCCCAGGCTTACAAGATCGGGGTCATGGCAAAGGTGGCGGCGCGCGAGCCGGGAGAGATCCTTGCCCGCGGCATGGACCGAGCCCCTGCCGAAATTGCAATACCCTCGTGATCGTGGTGTAATCTTCTGACGAAATGTCGTGGGCCGAAGACGCCCGCGGCGCTCATCGAGAGCGGTGGAGGGACGGGCCCTGTGAAACCGCGGCAACCGGCGGGGCGCAGCGCAAAGCGCGAACTCCGTGCCAGGTGCCAACTCCCGCGGGACGGCTGGCGTGGTGCGGCCCCCGAGAGATGAGCCGGGGTTGGAACGAAGTAGATCGCAAATCCTCGGCGCACCTCTCTCCCGCGTGAAATCGCAGACGACAGAGAGGGATTTTCTTGAGCCCGAGGCTCGACGAGATACTCGCGGGAAGGCTTCTTATCGGTGACGGCGCGATGGGCACCCTGCTCGCCGACCGTGGCGTCGGGTACGGGCATCCATACGCCCGCGCCAACCTCACCCATCCCGACGTGGTGGCGGGGCTACACGAAGAGTACGTGCGCGCCGGGGCGCGGGTGATCGAAACCAACACATTCGCCGCCAACCGCTTCAAACTAACGGCCCACGAACTCGAAGAGAACGTCGCCGAAGTCAACGTTGAGGGAGCCAGGCTCGCCCGCCAGGCTGCGGACGCCAATGGGGAGGAAGTCCTCGTGCTCGGGGCCATCGGACCTCTCGGCCGCTCCCTCGCGCCAGTCGGCCCCATTCGGCAGGATGAGGCGCGCTCCGTTTTCCTCGAACAGGCTGAGGCGCTTCTCGAAGGTGGCGTGGATGCACTAGTTCTCGAGACATTCACCGACCTTCAGGAGATGAAGCTCGCCCACGAAGCCGTGTGTTCCCTGGGTGCGCCGGTCCTCGCGTACAAGACCTTCGTCGAGGACGGCGAGACGCTTTCGGAAGGGCTGCCTGGGCGGGTGGCGCGGGAGATCTCCGGCTGGGGCGTGGATATCGTCGGGGCGAACTGTACAGTCGGACCGCAGCGTATGGTCGGCATCGTGGATGGGATGTCCGCTGCCGGACACGTCGCCGCCTTCCCGAACCCCGGTCTTCCTCAGCTGATCGACGGCAAGGTCCGCTACAGCCGGGATGTGGATCACTTCGCCCACTACGGCGTCGAGCTTGCGAAGGCCGGGGCCAGGCTCATCGGCGGCTGCTGCGGCAGCACACCGGCCCACATCCACGCCCTCTCCGAAGCACTCAGGGACTTCCGCCCGGACAGCGCCCCCCGCAAGAGGGCAACCGTCACGGGAAAACGCGAAGAAGAGAAGAGATCCAGTGAGCCCGTCTCGCGGTTCGCGGAACAATTGAAGACGGGGTTCGCGGTGACAGTGGAAGTGGATCTCCCGCGCGGCAACGACATCCGTTCGGTCGTGGAGGCGGCGAGGCGGCTCAAGGAACGCGGGGCGCACGCCGTGGACATCTCAGACGGGGCGCGGGCGCGACTTCGGATGCACCCGTTCGCGGCGGCGAAGATCGTGCAGGACGAGGCTGGCGTCGAAGTAGTCGCCCACCTCTCGTGCCGCGACCGGAACATCATAGGGTTGCAGGCTGATCTGCTAGGTGCGGCGGCGCTCGGCGTCAGGAACATACTTGCGGTGACCGGGGATCCAGCCCAGATCGGGGACTACCCCGAAGCCACGAGCGTCTTCGATACTGATTCCGTGGGGCTCGTCCACACGCTCTCGCGGATGAACGCTGGCGAGGATCTCTCGGGAAACCCGATCGGTACGCCTCCGGGGTTCCTGATCGGGGCTTCCTTCAACCCGACCGCCGAAGACCTGGATTCCGAGATAGATAAGCTCAGGCGCAAGGTCGAGGCCGGGGCACACGCATACTGGACCCAGCCGGTCTTCGAGATTTCTGCCCTGGAGCGGGCGTTGGAGAAAACCGGGGATATGGATCTCCGCATCCTCCTCGGCCTGATGCCGCTCCGCAGCGCGAGGCAGGCCGAGTTCCTGCATCATGAGGTTCCAGGCATAAACATCCCGGAGGGCGTCAGGGACAAGCTCGCCACGCTCTCGCCGGATGACGCCCCGAAATACGGCGTCGAGGTGGCCCGGAACCTGCTGGTGAAGGCGAAGCCGCTCGTCAATGGTGCGTATGTGATGCCCCCGGCCAGCGCCCCTGATCTTGCCGGAGATGTGATGGAAGGTATCAGGTGACAGGTTTCAGGCATCAGCAAGGAAGGACGGAGTGATCCTTTTTCTCAACGGTCCTTTCGGCGTCGGCAAGAGCACGGCTGCGGAGCTGATCGTGGAGCGCATCCTGCGGGCGGCGGTCTACGACCCGGAGATCGTCGGGGCCTTCGTCTGGCATCTCACCAGGGATATGGATGCGGATGTGGAAGGCAGGAACGATTTCCAGGACCATCCACTCTGGGAACCGATGGTCGTCGAGACAGCCAGGCTGCTGAAAAGGGAATATGGAAGGATGCTCATCATCCCGATGACAGTGTGGAGACGGGACCGCTTCTTGCGCCTCACTGACGGCCTGCGGGAAGTAGATCCTGAACTACTACGTCTCCTCCGCCTGACGGCTTCCGAGGACACGTTGAGGGGCCGCATTCTAGGCCGGCCGGAGTCAGAGGGGGATCACGGCTGGTGCCTGGGACGCTTGGGCGTCTGCCTGGAGGCATCGCGGGACCCGGCGTTCGGGGTGGAAATCCGCACGGAAAACCGCTCCCCTTCCGAAGTCGCAGATGAGATCCTGAACGAGATCGGGGTAGCGCAACAGACCAGCTCGCGGGGAAGTGGAAGCTGATGATCCTGAACGACACCATCCACGAACAGAGAGAGGCGAGGCTCGCTGAGTTCCGGGCTTTGCTCAAGCAGCGCATCCTGGTACTGGACTGTGCCAAGGGGACCATGATCCAGGGTTATGGACTCCCCGAGGATGAGTACAGGGGCGAGAGGTTCGCGGACCATCCGAACGAACTGAAGGGCAACAACGACGTGATCGCCCTCACCCGCCCTGACATATTGCGGGCCATCCACGACGCCTGCCTGGAATCCGGCTCCGACATCATCGGGACCAATACCTTCACCTCGACCTCCATCTCCCAGTCGGACTACGGACTGGAGGATCTCGCCTACGAACTGAACCGCGAGGCAGCCAGCATCGCCCGCGAAGCTGCCGACGCTTTCGCCGAGAAGACGCCGGAGAGGCCGCGCTTCGTGGCAGGCGCCATCGGCCCAACCAACCGCACAGCATCCCTCTCACCCGATGTAAATGATCCAGGAAAAAGGAACGTGACCTTCGACGAGTTGAAGGCAGCATATGCGGAGGCTGCAAGTGGGCTCGTTGACGGCGGCGCGGATCTGTTGCTCGTCGAGACCATCTTCGACACGCTGAACGCGAAGGCGGCTATTTTCGGGATCAAGGAGTATCTGGAGGACGCAGATCTCGACGTGCCGATCATGATCTCTGGCACGATCACCGACGCGAGCGGGCGCACGCTCTCGGGGCAGACTACCGAGGCTTTCTGGAACTCCATCCAGCATGCCGAGCCTATCAGCGTCGGACTGAACTGCGCCCTCGGTTCGGTGGAGCTGCGCCAGTATGTCGAGGAGCTTGCGCGGGTCGCGGACGTGCCTGTGAGCGCGTACCCGAACGCAGGGCTTCCAAACGAGTTCGGCGAGTACGACGAGACACCTGAGATGATGGCCGCCGAGGTCGGGGACTGGGCGAAGAACGGCTGGCTGAACATCGTCGGCGGCTGCTGTGGGACCACGCCCGAGCACGTCGAGGCTATCGCCGACGCCGTCTCCGAACACGCGCCGCGCGAGATACCAGAGATTCCGCCCCTCACGCGACTCTCCGGGCTGGAACCGTGCAACATCGGGCCAGACTCGCTTTTCGTGAACGTTGGGGAGCGAACCAACGTCACGGGCTCACGGCGGTTCAAAGACCTGATCCTTACCGGCGATTACGAGACGGCGCTGGAGGTCGCCCGCCAGCAGGTGGAGAACGGCGCGCAGATGGTGGACGTGAACATGGACGAAGGGATGCTCGACGGCGGGGAGGCGATGGTCACGTTCCTCAACCTCGTCGCGGTCGAGCCGGACATCTCGCGCGTCCCCGTGATGCTCGACTCGTCCAAGTGGTCCATCATCGAGGCGGGACTCAAATGCGTGCAGGGCAAGCCGGTCGTGAACTCCATCAGCATGAAGGAGGGCGAGGAGGAGTTCGTCCGGCAGGCCAGGCTGCTCAGGAAATATGGGGCCGCCGTGATCGTAATGGCCTTCGACGAAGAAGGACAGGCGGACAGCACGGAACGAAAGGTCGCCATCTGCCAGCGCGCCTACCGCATCCTCACCGAAGAGGTCCGTTTCCCGCCGGAGGACATCATCTTCGACGCCAACGTGTTCGCCATCGCCACTGGCATCGAGGAGCACAACGGTTACGGCGTGGACTACATCGAGGCCGTGCGTGAGATCTCACGCACCCTCCCCCACTCCCGCACGTCAGGCGGCATCTCCAACGTCTCGTTCTCATTCAGGGGCAACGATCCTGTTCGGGAGGCTATCCACGCAGTCTTCCTGTACCACGCGATCAGCGCCGGTTTGACCATGGGGATCGTGAACGCGGGACAGCTTGCCATCTACGACGAGATAGAGGACGAACTTCGCGACGTGGTCGAGGACGTGGTTCTGAACCGCCGCGACGATGCCACGGAACGCCTGCTCGAACTGGCAGAAGGATACCGCGACCGGGACGACGGAGAGAAAGAAGCCGAGGCCCAGGAGTGGCGTTCGTGGCCGGTGGAGAAGCGTCTGGAGCACGCGCTGGTGAAGGGCATCGCGGACTTCGTGGAGGAGGACGCCGAAGAGGCGCGTCAGGCGTATCCGCATCCGGTAGAGGTGATCGAAGGTCCGCTGATGGATGGGATGGACGTGGTCGGGGACCTGTTCGGGTCTGGGAAGATGTTCCTGCCACAGGTGGTCAAGAGCGCGCGCGTGATGAAGCGGGCCGTGGCGTACCTGATCCCTTACATCGAGGCGGAGAAGACCGGGACTGCCCGAACCAAAGGCACCGTCGTTATGGCGACTGTGAAGGGCGACGTGCACGACATCGGGAAGAACATAGTCGGGGTGATACTACAGTGCAACAATTTCGAGGTGATAGACCTCGGGGTGATGGTTCCGTCGGCCAGGATACTGGAAGTAGCGAAGGAGAAGAACGCTGACATCATAGGGCTTTCGGGGCTCATCACGCCTTCGCTGGACGAGATGGTCCACAACGCGAAGGAGATGAAGCGGGAGGGCTTCGAGATACCGTTGCTCATCGGCGGGGCTACCACTTCGCAGACGCACACGGCAGTCAAGATCGAACCCAACTACGACTACCCGATCATCCACGTCAAGGACGCCTCCCGGGCCGTCGGCGTTGTCCAGAACCTTGTGAGCGAGAAGAACCGGGCATCCTACGCTGAGCGCGTCGCAGCCGAGTACGAAAAGGTGCGCCAGAAACACGCGGGCCGCCGCTCCGTCAGGCTCTCCTCCCTGGAGAAAGCGCGGGCCAACAGAACCCGGATCGACTGGTCCTGCTATTCTCCGCCGGAGCCGAACGTGCTCGGCATAAAATCGTTCGACGACTATCCGCTGCAGGATATCCGGAACTACATAGATTGGACGTTCTTCTTCCATTCCTGGCAGATGAAAGGCAGCTACCCGAAGATCCTGGATGATCCAGAGAAGGGAACAGAGGCCCGCAAACTCTTCGACGACGGCCATGCGATGCTGGACCGCATAATCGCGGAGAAGTGGCTCACGGCCCGCGCCGTAATCGGGCTCTTCCCGGCAAACGCGCGGCCCGACGACTCGGTCGAGGTGTACGCCCCCGGCGCATTACGCGACGAGGCGCTGGCTTCCTTCCATTTCCTACGCCAGCAGCGGGCCAAGTCTCCAGGAAGGCCGAACCGTTCGCTCGTTGACTACGTCGCCCCGAAGTCAACGGGCCTGGATGACCACATGGGCTTCTTCGCCGTAACGGCGGGGCTGGGCGCGGATGAGGTCTCGCAGCGCTTCAGAGAAGAGCACGACGACTACAATGCGATCATGGTCCAGGCGCTGGCCGACCGACTCTCCGAAGCGTTCGCCGAATTGATGCACGAACGTGTCCGCAAAGAGTTCTGGGGCTATGCGGCGGACGAGAAGCTGGATAGCGAGGCCATCATCAAGGAAGAATACAGAGGCATCCGTCCCGCCCCCGGCTATCCTGCCTGCCCCGAGCATACGGAGAAAGGCACGCTCTGGGATCTTCTCGATGTTGAGGAAAATTCGGGCA
>JAABUR0100001505.1_pt1 | contig 41493 bp, 46 predicted proteins | sample 5560091 | NCBI WGS metagenome assembly JAABUR01 (sample SAMN10711879, study PRJNA513375) | rock metagenome | isolation source: Antarctica rocks | place: Antarctica: Victoria Land, University Valley sud | reverse complement strand
ACCCCCCACCCCCCCCCCCCCCCCCCAACCCCCCACCCCCCCCCCCCCCCCCCCCCCCCCCCCGCCCCCCCCCCCCCCCCCCCCCCCCCCCCTGGAGTTTGGCATTTGCATGTTACTGTAGCATGCTTATAAACCAGAACAGATCCTTTCAATTATTATCAAAATCCGGCTCTCGTCTTCTCAAATCCAGACAGATCTTGGTTGGGAAATCGTGGAAAGAAGGAAAGAAATCAAAGGGCAGTACGGAATAAACCAGCTTCAAAGATTTCAGTCCTAGGATCAGGGATAGCACAGCAACACACAGCTTCACTCCCAAAAAGTTGTTCCGAAGAATCCAGGACGCGAATTTAATCCCATCTATGGATACATTAACCATTAACCCTACCCCTAGAACCTCCCCCAAAAAAGGACATGATGCCCAACGCAAAAAGAATAGGACAGGATACTGCATGCATCTCCCCGTCGTCCGTCCTTGCCCAACAAAACTAACAAAAAAAAGGCCTCGATAACGCCCGGACACAAATGTCCCCTTTCCTTTCGCCCTTTTCGCAATATGATTTGGGCGCCCGAGACCCGTATCGCCTTCTCTTTCCTACGATGAGAAGATGTGTCATCATGCCAGATGAATGACAATGGGAGAGAAAGCTGGCTTTTTGCCGCATTCTCCGGTATAAGTATTTTTTTGGACTGGGGATATCTCAGCGCTCTCGAATCGTTGCTGCTAGACTCCATGACCGTTTAGAGCCTTTGCGTTGAACATGGAGGATAACGCGCACGTTGTTGGGGTGCCATGTATCCGTAAAAATGCGGTGATAGCAGTGAGTGCAACGCGCGAGCAGACCAGATGAGATGCAGCGATGATGGCCGTGGGTAATAGAGCCCGAGCTGCATCTCCGGTTCGAAGCCTTCCTGTTTGATCGGTTGGTCATTAAGACGCCCTCGGCGGAGCGTAAAACGTCATCCGTCTTAGTCATAACGCTCATCCGAACGTTGCTGCTCTGTGATGCCATGAGGAAAAGTCAGATATTGATCAGATAGCCCATATCCAGTTCGCAGAGCTTTTAGTATCAAACAGCATCGTGTCAATGTCGTAAACTCGAAAATCATCACAGCACATCAAAAATACTCCTTGTAATCGGCGCCTCCCCTCTCGTCGCCGGACTTCTGGGGTCCTCCTCCACCCTAGGACTCAGAATACCCTGCCCAAGGAACGAAGACCCTGCCAAATCACCAGCAGCTGTCCTGTGAAATGGACTAGCTGTAAACTCCGCCGCTCTAGGGGACAATAATGAGGGCGTGGGAGGAATGTCCTCAAGCGCAGGGTTTCTTAGTCTGATGAGGGAGAGTTGGGGGCGCAGAGGTTTGAGGGGGGTTTGGCGAAGAGCTAGTGAGGATTTTGCGCGGCGGGCGGAGAGGCTGCTGAAGCCTGCTGGTAGGATTGGGCTTGGAGGGACTGGGGGTATATCGGGTACTATTTTGACTCTTTTCAGCTCGTCGCTGGTGAACGAGGGAGGGAGCCTGATGGCGGTTTCGACGGCCTTGGTCGCAGGCGACGGAAGAGCGTTCGCCCTTTGAAAAGCGATCTCGATATCGGCCGATTTTGCAAGTGGGGAGGGGCTTGGAGTTGGCTGAGTAGAATCGATGTCCATGAATCCTAACTGGGATGTTTGAGTTGGCTCCGAGACATCAATAGGGGGATCTCTCAGCTTCAGCGGAGACAACGAAGTCAGCTCTAATTCGGCGTTGGTGGTGCTGATTGTGTCGGATTGAGATAAGGCAACTGGCTTTTGTTCTACGAAATCGATATTCATCTTATTATGTGAAGCCTCGGCTTTTAGGGTTATATCGGTAGTACCGAAGTCCATAATGTTCGGCGCAGACATGGAAATCTTCATCTGACTCGGAGGATCTATATCCATTGTCTGCGTTGGGAAGAGAGATCTTGCGTTTAGGTCATCTGTGGTCTCGTACTTTCGTTCACGGTTGTTGTTAGGTACCTGCTCGCTAGGGGTCCACTGCATGTCTGGTGGAGCTGAAGAAGGACCGGGCGAGATGTCACCAATCGCGGAAGTCTCAACCACTTGCGTCGAACCAGGAGGACTGAAAGAATTAGCCCGAGCAGGTGTGGGTTCTGGGTCTTTCTGGAACGGTGCACTTGTCGGCTCCGTCTGTACTATTCGAAGCGACGAAGGTGGTGTAACCGAATTCGAGTCTCCCGAGAAGGTAGCTTTTGGGTTCGAGCGCCCTAACCCTATGTACCGCGAAGAGTGCCAGTTTGACGACCCGGGCGTAAAGGTTCGCGGGAGCTTGGATTTAAACTCAGAGAGCTGATATATCAGGTTCATATTGGGGCCAATCCATCTACTACGATCCTTGACCGCATTATACGCTTCCTGAACCGTAAGCTGCGGATTTTTGTACAATCCGTACGCAACAACAAGACTTGCTGATCGACTAACACCGCACTGGCAATGGACTAGGACCCGTTTTCCATTCTGGACACGATTGTCGATGAGCTCGCATAGCCTTAAGAGATCGTCCACCACGTTGGTGTTATGATCCCACGGTATGTGAATATACTCCGGAGCTTTGAGGGATTCTGGCCAGCTGGAAATCGCAACAACTTCTTCTGGCAATGTCTCGAACGCAGAGCGGAATGAACTTTCCGAAACCGCCGTTTGGGGTTCCGATTTGCTCCCCCAATCTAAAAGATGGATGTTACTGGATCCGAAGGATACTTGCTGCACAGCCGGATCCTCGGTTTTGAAATCGGCGGCCTTTTCCGTTGGTGCTTCGAAGGGGTTCACCACCTCTCTTGCTACATTCAAAACTACATCGAACTTGGCTGCTTCCGTGTCGTTAGGCTCTAGATAGAGGTATACGTGAGGATCATAAATGCACACGGGCCCTTCCGGATACGCAGGCGACTTTGCTTCCCGAGATAATCGCAGTTCGTAGTCGTTTTCTTCTTGCACATGCTCCAGGGTTTGCACCGTAATCGGCGACGAAGTTGCGGCCTCGTACGAGTGCGATAGACCTAGCAAAGGACGCCCTTTCCCTAATCGAGATGCTACAGACGGTTTACCAAAAGGAGGTAATTTCATTCCACCCTCAGGCGCAACTGTCGGAGAGGAAATAGCCTGCAGACTTGACGCCGATTGAAGAAATCTGAATGTGCGTGGCTGTAGCTCTGACGGGGTCGGAGGGGCTATACCAAGTCCGTTCTGGACCGTCTGACTTGGCGCGGCAGGATCAGGAGTCTCGATGGAGAGTCCTAGATTACTGAGCCTTTTTCTCGGTGGTTTAGGCGGAACAATAAACGATGGAGTTGCCGGAGCGGAAAATGCGCGCCCTGTGGTGGTAGTTGACATACTGGATAGCGATAACCTTGGAAGCTGCGGCGCTTGACGGCTGGAGGCTGAGGTGTTCACGGAGAGGTTCTTGGTGTTGCGCATTTTCTTGTTCGGGGAATCTGCGCGATTGAGGTTCGAGATACTGGCAAAGGGATTCGATTCATGCTCTCCACCCTCCATAGATATTGCACCGGCCTTCACAGATTTGAACGAGGAAAGAGGTGATAATGATATTGGAGACTCTGGTGAGGAACTAGGTGACGGCTCGGTAATTGACGAGTCCAGCGTGGAGATTGTGGTCGTTGGTGAGGATTCGGTTGATTCAAAGGTAGATCCAGAGTCCCGACGAAATAATGGCGAGGAATAGTTCGTATTGTAAAGCGGTCGCTTTGCGATGTGTGCAGGCCTCGCCGGCGTGTTTGCCGTTGCAGCGTCGTTTTCTCTTGACTGACACGTGTCTGCCCCGTCTCCAAACACAGACATAAACGACGGGAACGATGCAAGCAGCGACTGTGAGCTCGTCGTAATCGGCATAATGGACTCTTGGAAGCCGTTAATTGGCCCTCTCTTGGAAGGTAAGGACTGCTGGTTTGCGGTTTGAGGTGCTACCGCATGGCCAATACAGTTTTCGCCAGTGCGCACATAGGCTTCAGATCGTATATATCGCGGAATGGGAAGTGAAGGGCGTACCCACTCTGCATTCACCATGTCAGTACTCTGGGTCATCACCGAAGCAGCCATCTCAGGAACGCTGCGCCAGCTCTATCTCGTAAGGGCAGATGAAAGCAATGAGCAGTTTTGGGGGTATCGGAGGTCAAGGAGGTAGGCTTGAATGTTTTCGCCGTGACATGGAAGGCAACCAGGCAAGGTCGCAATGGAGGGTCCTACCTTGTATCCTCAGCGAAGCGCTACCTTTCAACCACCCCTTGTGCCCTAGCTTATAGATCACAATTGATGTTGTGTGCGTTCCCCGTCATGGAACCTCTCCCTCGATTTTCCCCCCCGCTGGGTGTCCGCTGAAATTCTCGTGCAGATGCAGCGGCAGTCGAGCGCTTAAAAGGAAGGAAGTTGCTGATGACGGTGGCTCGAGTAATCGAGGAGAAGTCCAAGGACGATGTGAAAAAGTAGGGTAGTTGGTCACCCTGAGGCTTTGCGCTGGGTTCTTTCTGGTGGTGCTCGAGGTAGGGAGAGGTTGTACGAATAGAAGTATGGGAAGGCGCTTTCGGACGGCGCGATGAAGGGTTGGCCGGTTTCAATGGTACGATTGGCTAGGATGATCTGCAGAAGTGGGGGGCACTGGACACCCAGTAACAAGCCTCAGCGCTTTGCGGGTTTGGGCGACAGACCAATTACATCGGATTGGGAGGTTTAGGCGCCGAAGCAATCATGCCCTCATCCCTGGATGGTGTGTGGGTGTGTTTCTGCTTCTCGGTACGGAATACAAGAGATACCTCAAGGCCAAGGCGCAATGAATAAACCAAGTGGTAGGAACAACAATCTCATCGATTTCGACGGAATGCCTAGCAGCTTAGAGATAGTGAAATGTCCAGCACTCGGAACTCCTTGAACGATGTGGAGACTGGAGACAGTAGGTACGAGTAGGTAATGGTGGACAATGGCAGGCTCGTCGAAACAACAACGATCCTTGCCACCTTTCCCAAAATAGCTGAGTCTCGAGACGCGATCTGCGACGATTGTTTTGATGGTTTCCGAGAGCAACGGTTCGGCTCTCTCTCAGTAGTCGGGAGTCAGCACCGAAAGGAATCTACTTCTACTACTGCTACAAACACTCTTCCGGCCGCCTCTGAAGCAGTTAATTGTCTAAATCGGAGGTTTTTGTTGGAACGGAGAGACACAGTATTCTACTAGAACTAGCAGTTACGCTAAAGTACTCTTACCGTTCAAAACGCCGTCGATTCTAGTCCCGTTTCACGTACTATTATTGGCATGTCACGAATAGATCTCTTTGTTCCTCGGTCCTGTCATTTGGGCACTTCGCCCTATGTAGATACCCACACCGGTACTTCGATTTGAAGAAAACCATGGCAGCTTTTCAAGGTCATAGTATCTTGACAAAGAACGACCGACTGCTTCGGACATCTGACCATCGCGTGTGAGGACGGAAGTGCAATCTTCGTATTCTAACGCAATTCGTGCAGAGGTTGGTGAGATGTCGAAATGGCGAAATGGCAACAGCGGCGTGAGGAAGGTCCGCTGTAGTGTTCAAGGCGAATGGCTTTGTGGCAACATCATCATGCACTTTATTCACAGGTATCAGCTGCTCTTTGGGTGTCCATACCTGACGCTCTTTATGTACTCCGTACCCTCAGGCCTACCCCAACCAGCCTGACTGATCTTTCAGCCGGGCAGGCCGGCCAAGCGATCAAAGGGAATTCCGACTGCTGAGCTTGGGTTGAAAGGGTGCATCAGAACCACTTTAGAGTAGCTTGACATGCACAGCAGCATCACTATTGACATGATGCACACAATCTCGTTCGAAATGGGCGGTTTGACTTTTGACGCGAGAAATGAGTTGCGCTTGCAGCTTCCCGACCCCCTGGCCAGCCACCAGGCCAATGAGTATGATTCCCCAGACCCGAATCACTTGCAGTTCATCATCGTCCTAGACGGCTTTCCCCATATTCCCACCACCGTCGCCGTCAAATTTTATTGCCAAAGTCCAGGTACATTTCCAAAGCCCCATGTATACGTCCGACTTCTGTTGCGTTATTGGGCGGGATGAGAGAACAAGCGATGCGTGAGTCGTGACACTCGACTTGCGACTGCGATTGCGATTGCGATTGCGAATGGGCTTCCGACATGCCTTCACACGTGCCGCAGCAGGACGTTTCGCGAGTAGATGAAACCACTTCTCAACATCCTGAATCAACAGGTTCAGTGTCAAGATCTGAAAGATTTGAAGACACGCAGGGAAGAAGGCAAGGGACGCACTTTGGCGGACCCGGCCAATTAGCATCCTTAGCGAACACAACACTTCCGTCATCATCAGCCTCACAGGCCAACCATCAGACCCAAAATTCAACCTTGGCTGCAAACTCTAGTCTTGTACCAGAAGGCCAGGCTAACAGACTGCTATTATCGCCGCCATCGTCACCCAAAGCTGTATCTACCCCACTATCTTCACGAACAGGATATTTCGCATACCAACCAGCTGCATCAGGCCTTGAGCCTCGCTCGCCCCCAACGCGACGACCACCTGCATCACGTAGTAGCCATGGGATAGAAACTTCAAGCGGCCCTCCGCCAGCGTTGAGCACTCAACGGTCATATCCGGCCGAACCCTCTTGGAAACAGCCCCCACCAACAGATTCGATCGTTACACGTCCTTCGGCATCTCGTGCGCAGACCACGGACAGTATCGACTCGGTTGTCCGGCTCTCGCAGAACAAAACCGATGAATGGACGAATCTCGACCACATAACAGCTGGTAGTCAAGAAAGACGAACATCAGAGGCAACTGACGACAAGATGTTGTATAACAAGCGGTCTACTACCGAGGATGATCAGGACCGAACATTACGCACCATCGAAGGCATTGGCCGCACTCCGTCGAAGAGCACGTATGGTAGATACGGACAAGAAGAGGAGCAGTTGCAGTCTTCACATGAGGATTTGTTTCTTAATCTTGCACATACAGACGCTGGTATTGCGACGGCGCCGTTGAATAAATCTGAGAGAAGACGAGTGAGTTCGAAAATTTTGCTAAATGTAGAATGCGAACTCTAGAGCCAGTCATCCAGTAGATTTGGACTTCTCGATTAATTAGCTGCCAGGACATTATTTTTGATTGCGGGAATCAACTTGATACTGACATTTTCCATCTGTGGCAGTCTCAAGCAGGTCTTCCTAGCCCGCGCAATACCCATCCTACGAGACCATCGTCTAGTGGGCGACCTTTTTCGAGTGGAAACAGCTTCGCAGAGCAGGATGATATTTCTGCCCGAGATCATAGACCACGACGCTGGCTTCAGCCTGGCCATGTCCCACAAACCGACTCGCCTACAGCACCGGCCAAGAACTCATCGCCCAAGGATCGATCGTATGCTGCCTCCGCGCATCCTCTTGACCAAGGGCCCCGCTATCGTTACGCTGAATTGAATCCAAAGGCCACATTCTCTACAAACCGAACCCGAGATCAGTCTAAGCGGGAACCTTCCCCAGAGCTGCCTGTGCCGTATGGACGAAGACAATCAACACCTGAAGTGTCTCCAGCCATTCCTCCGTGGTCTTACAAGCCTTCCACCAATGGGCAACACAAACCTTCACCATATAATGGACGCTCTTCTCCAATTGCAGAGCAAAAATCAGTCGTGCAAACACCTCGTGCGGAGGGCACTGAATCCACGGTATCAACAACGGCTCCGTCGACTGTATGGGATGAACTCGACGACATGAAATCTAGAATACGCAAGCTCGAACTTACTGGCAAAATACCCCAATCTTCGGGCGCTGCGATAGCAGGCGTTTTTGGCGAAAGGCCACGTACAGCAACTACAACAGTCACAACCGTATCGTCATCACCAAAACAAAGACGAGACAAACCCGTGTCACCGGAAGCGTCTACTGTCAGAGGTCGAGGCGTTGATAACATACATCCACTTCTACATTCGGCTCTAGCAAGGTCGAAACCTTTACTCAGCCCCAACATGTACCGAGTCTTGGAAGCTACAGCTACAGATGCACTTACCTTGGCAGCAATGGCAGGCAGTACAGGTGGACGATCAGCGGGTACCGATAGCCCAGCATCCGCGGTCGGCCCTGCTAACCCAGTCGATCGACAACTGCGTCGGAAAGCAGATAGCATGTGCAGAAGCCTTACAGAACTATGCATTGCATTGGCAGACGACATGGCGGAAGCTGGACCTCCAAGCACAAAGGTCCGGCCTGGAGGCAGAGACGCTACTACGACTGAGCAAAGAGGCAGCACAGCTTCAGAAGAGCCAAGATTCCTTCGTGCTTCTACCCTAGAGCCTGAAGCTCGATCGAGCTCGAGAATCATGAGTCGACTCGAAGCTCGTCGATCAAGCCTTCAGGCTTTCACTTCGGTCACTCGAAGAGAGTCTTCGCCTATCGACGCTATATCACCATCACAAACCGCAACGCCACCCGTAGCTAGTAGGCTAGACCGCAGCTCATCCGCACTACTTGGCCGCCGTCCCAACGAAGACGAAGAGCAAACCCCTCCCCTCACTTCAACCCGCCTCGATCGCACCTCCTCCATCCTCCCCCGCCCCGGCCACGTCCCCGAAGACAACCCCAACGACCACCTCCCTGTCCGGTCTACTTCTCGTATTCGAACCGAATCCTCCTATCTGCCCCCAAAACGTACCTCCCGCGAGTATACCTCCCAGCACCCTCTCCCCGGCCCAACACCATCAGCCCAGCGCTCCCCCTCCGTCCACTCCGCTCTGCCTTCACGGCGAACTTATTTCCAGCCGAGTGCCCAAGCGCCGGTGACGCCCAATGTGCAGCCCGGGAGTCGAAGGTATCTGGAGCAGAGAAGTACGCCACCGAGCGCGGAGAGCCCAAGATTGGCGGAGGCGAGGGAGAGGAGGCGGGCCTTGTTTGAGCAGCACGCGGGGGCTAGGATGGAGGGGAGTGAGGTTGGGGCGAGTAGGTATAGGAGGGGATGAACGACGGGCAATCTTGATTCTACAAGCCTTTTTAATTGAATGATTTGGCTTCTTTAACCGGCGGCTTGTACTAGGGTGGGTAGACGGGGTTAATTGGACACATGTCTTATTGGGAGGATTATGGCGGAGATTATGGCTCCTTGGTACCAGGCGTTTTAGAAACCTTAGAATAAAGGCTTGCGGCGCTTCCTCGGCTTATAGAAAACGGTGATACACATCAAGATAGGCTTAGTCGCTGGGGTCCAAGCCCCAGCCCCAAAACCATTCATTCATTTCGACCAGCTGGGTTCTCGGGGTATCCTTTTTACATACATACCCATTAGTTATGCTACCAGCGCCTATCCTATCCTCAACCATTGTCCGCTGTACCTCGGTCAAAAGTAGGTATGAGCGTGAAACAGTCAATGAATGAACTTAGGGAGCAGAGAACCTGGATAAGTTGGGGGGGGGGGAAAGGGGGGGGGAGAAGGGGGTGGTTATGGTTACTGATACGGAGCGGCGGTTTAGGGTTGTCATGTATTGATTTAAGGGGGGGGGAGAAGCGGGGGAGATGGCTTGTGGGGATGGGGAATGTTGAGGTGGGGGGGTTTTGTTGGGGTGGTAGTGATGTGATGGGGTTTGGGTTGGAAGCTTGGGTGGGGGGGGGGGGGGAGAAAGGGGAGGGGTGAGAGGAAGATGGGGATCTTTGATATGCTGTGTGTGTTGGAACAAAAAGGCTGCTTGGTCCTGCTGTTGGGGATGTTATTCGTTAGGTTTTGTATCGGTATAGTTTTTCGGGAGTTGAGCTTGGGTGTTGTGATCTAGAGTGGGTTGTGTGGAATGGGGAATAGAGGTGGGTTTGGGAGGGTGAGGGATGGAGGGATAGAGATAGATATTAATTGTTTACTTGATGCGTGGTTATTATGTTGTATGTCTGCGTCCATAGTAGTATGTAGGCACCAGGGTGTATTCAACATCAACCTTCCTCTATGGCAACGTCGGGATATCCAAGACAAGCTGTTCCTGTACCCACAGCGAGACTCTCTTTCATCTTGCCAAGACGGGTTTGACGTTTTCTGTATATGAACTGTACATGTTTCTGAAAGCGGTTAGTGTTGTCCAAAGGTTGTCCCTGAGCCCTTGCGGCTGTTGTCGGAATTATAGTGCTTTTACTGGAGAAAACCGAGGATATCCCGGAGTGAGAAATTTTCGTCTTGATATGGCCCCGTTATGGAGGATAGCTGCGAGATCGGGCTCTCAAGTTTCCTCACTGGACTGGACTTCTACAATGACACCATCACCACGATCGGGCCGGCCGCTGATTCTATACTTACCACTAATCAGGTCCTTGGCCACAATTTCCCGGGTTCTGCCCAGGCTCTCGATGGCAGAGATCCGATCAAGCGTCGCTTCCAGGTGTTTCTCAAACCCTTCCTGAGAACAGATCTGGCGGAATGCGTTCATCATGGGCACCGAGTCCGCCCGGACCATTGCCTGCGAATCGATGGTGAAGATGTTCATATGGTCATAGCTCTGTATGAAGTCGGCTCTTGTCATGATTTCTCTTGCCTCATGGAGAGGGATCTGCGGTAGTTTGTGTCGATGTTCGGCGTCATACCCGCCACCGGACTCGTTCTCTTTGTCGACGAGGGCTTTTGCCAGCACCATGGCGGCCGATGCGTACTTCTGCTGGTCCATCACATCGTCGTCCATGCCTTCACCCAAAATCCAGCACTTGTTCAAAAACCATGTCTTTTCGGCGTGACAGATCTCGTCGCACGTACGCAACATATCCTGCGACATTGCTACCCGGTGGAGAAATGATAGCCGCCCGCCCACTTTGTCGTATACTTGCATGAGGATCTCCGACTGCGGTTCTTCTTGATGATATCTTTTGCGCGACTGCTTCAGAGCGGCAATGGCTTGCTCTTTAGCTAGTTCGAGCACGGGGAAAACTTCCATTCTTGTGGAATACTGTTTTAGACGCTCGTACACCCAATAATCATCGCTGTTCAGAACGAGGGTTATGAGGTTACTTGCGGCCCATTGCTCGGCGCGTTGTTGGATGAGTTCCAGGAGATCACGGCCGTCGTCGTCGTCGCGAAGTAAGTGCATACTGTTGATAATGAGAACGAGTGGACGGCCTACTGTTCTACGTCGTTGCAAGGCTACCTTTTCTAATTTGTTGAGAGCTCTTTCGATGTCTAGGAGCGCGGTAGTCTCACGAGGGCCTCTGATGCTGAAAAGGCTGCCGATGTAGTCTTCGCTATATTCGAAGTCTAAAGCTTTTCCAAGTCGAATGCGGAATATCTCGAGGTCCGCATGGGCTTCGAACATGGAAATGCCCTCTCCGTTCACTTTCTGCATAGCGTTCAGTAGCATTGAGGATTTTCCTGTGCCCTTTTCGCCAATGAGTAGATGGTAATGCCCCTTGTTAATACCACCAACGATTGCATCAATCCTTTCCTGGTCTATTATTCGCATCCAACGATTATCGCCTTCAGGGATGGTTGTAGTGGCTTCACTCCCCGAAGCTGCTAGTTCAAGTACAGGATCGCCCGGGTCGAAAGCTTTCTTCATTTTCTTGAGTATTAGATATTTGTAATATCGATGGTAACCATACCCAGCCAATCTGTGATTCCTATGCATTAACAATGATGAATTTTCCAGCAGGGTGTTCATCACTTACCCAAGTACCATGAGAGACACAATGGTCGTAGCCGCGCTCTCAAACATCTTGAATAGCGTTGGAGACCATTTTGGGGGTTGTTCGACCTTCCCTGGCTTACTTATTTCCTCAGTATCTGCGTTCGATGGTCCAATTTGGCCAGGAACGGGTGGACCGCCATAACCATTGATATGCCGCATGGGCTTATAGCTCGATGGCCAGTGGCAACTTGGAGATGTGGTACTTAAGATGGATGGATGAAACTGCCCGTACCTTCTCACTGGCCTAGAGAGAATGACTGAGCATTGGAAGAACATTGTGAGACTCTGGCATTTGCTCCTTCGAGGTATAGCTTAGACAGTAAAGACTCAGAATAAATATACATGCATAGCAGTTCTACTAGTGAGATATCTTCTGACATACAAAGGCTTCCTGAAGCTGGAGCAATCTTATATCACGTTTTCTGTTGCACACAGGGACCTGTATCCAAGATAGGAAAACTGGATTCATACCTACCTGGAGTGTCAAAGACTTTCGTGAAGCCATGATATAGCTGGCCCCCACACGTATCTACCTCCATACCTGAACGGTGGAAGTCATAGAGTCTAGACCCCAAATGGCGACGACGGGAGGCTGGGCGGTCGCTTACCTTAGCTTTGGAATGGAACTCAACGTCATAGCAACAAACTTGGTGAAAACAAACACGCGCCCAGCTTCCATCACCGGTACCTCCACTCCACTCTGCTAATTCGCAAAACCAGACCCAAGATCAGTCGCCATGGTCAAAACGAGACAATCGACGCTAAAGAGGCGCTCCAGCGCCTCTTTAGCGGAATTGTCGAAAACGCACGCTCCATCATCCACCTCCAAGATCCCAAATACTCTTCGCTTCCCTCTTCTTGTGCTCATTAGCCTGACATCATCCTCTGTGCTCTATTCTCTTTCCTCAGCAATCACTGCAGGTGATCTCTCGAGCGTAAGCAAAAGTCTCAATGACTGGTGGGAAATTACTGGATTGCTTGGTTGGAAAACCGCTCAGCTTGCGGTTGGGTGGTGGGGGGGTTACGATGGTCAGGATTGAAGCGTGCGGCGTGAATCGTATTAGTAGCTGACATGAAACCCTAGGCATGGATCTTGGTTCCCTGACATTACTGTCCCATATGCCACACCTGTACCTTCTCACAACTTTCTATGGAATCCGGCCAACAACCATGATCAGCTGTCTGACCATAGATATTTTGACGACATGGCTCCCATTCCGCCTGCTTCGAGAGCTCTCTCCCACCCATATCACCAATGCACCCAAAGGACTGGTTTCAAATCGATCAGTTATCAACGATCTCTCTGTGCAGGTCTATACCACTCTTCTAGCAGCTGGCATCTACGGTGTGGTCGTCTTTGGTAGCTTTGGCACTTGGTTGCCCGTCTACCTCGTTACCCATTTTGATGGACTACCGGATATTTCTGCGGCTCACAGTGCTGCGCTTCCGTTCCTCATCATGTCATTCATACCAATTGGCTACGCAGCAAAAGAATTCCTATTCACAGCAGCGACTGGTGCTAGGGCTGATGCATATGACAAAGAGTTGGCGCGATTCAACCCAGCGACAGCCACTCTCGGTGAGACCATTATTCACAACATCTTTGGATACTCCAAGCGGACCAGGACTTTGATTAAGAGGACTGCTACTGTCGCTATAACCGGTGGCCTGCACACTTGGCTTCAAACATATGTCGCAATAGAAGGCGTGGAGGGTTTTGGAGCGGCCGGATGGTCCGTTACTTGGGCTATTGCCGCCGTGCTGACAGGGGCAGCTTTCTGGTGGGTTGCTGATGTGGAGGGCATTTCGAACTGAGGTTGAGATTCTGCGTCATGGCATTTTGAAATCATTTCTTTCTAATTTTTAAAATGCTGTCGAGGTCGCCTTAGGAGATCATATACCACAGAGCTCGACTTACTTTCTAGGCTGTAGCCTATTGACCCACGATTTTAAACTTTTCCATGTTTCTTGTGCTTTACCTGTTGTACGACGAGCCAACGGCGATTAGGGAAGCTCACAACCAGTGATAAGGAGGCAAATGTAATCCATCATCAATGTGAAGGAAGCGGGCACCAGAAAGCCGCAATGCAAGATCAATTCTGTCTTGGTTTCACAATGCCATCGTGCACTATGTAATAAAGCACGGTGCTATCGTCGCCAACAGTTGCCAGCAATACCCTCTTTCCTCCTCGTCGTGCCTTGTCGTCTTCGCCTTCTCCGCCCTTCTCTTCTTCTCCTTCCCCCAGGGGTATCTTCCCTACAGCGTCAAACATCTCCGCAAACTTCCTTAAACTCCACTTCTCCCTTATATGCGTAGGCAGCACCCATTCCCTCTCCAGAGGCACATCTGTTTCCTTGACACCCGCCTTCAGCATCTCCACCTGCTCATCTGGGTGGACATAGACACGTCGTGGAGGAATGCCGGAAACTAAGGGTCGTGGAAGAAGGCGTTGCGAGAGAGGGGAATTGGTGTGGATTTGTAAGGAGGTCCAATCATGCTGATATTGTAGATTGTGGAGAACTTGAGATGCAAGATTGGTATAGTGGGAGCTGTGGGGGAGCGAAGACTTGGGTATAAGGTTTGTGAGGCCGGAAGGCGGAGTCTCTATGAAAGCGGCCATTGGGGAAAAAAGAGATAGGATCGGAAGCCTATCAAAGAGGCTTCCGTGTGGCTTGTACTTCAATATTTCTTTGGCTCATGCATTGTAATTGTACCATGGGTAAATTGTAGCGTCGCAAACGATGCTGAGTTTTCTCTCCACTTGCCGAGTGAGCCTTTGTAGTTCACGCTGGACACTGTGAATTAGCAACGGCAACAGAATAGTAATCAGACTTCCTCAGTCTTCATCATTTCAAGCTGTTGATTAACCTCCAATAGAAAGCTTCATTTGAAGACGTTGGTATCAAGATTTCTGGCGGTTAATATACATGCAACAGTGCCATAGGCGTGAAGAACACGTGAAAATTAAGACTGGCCAATCAGTATCAAGTGGCAAGCACCCTATTTTATCCATATGCCAACAAACCTCCGCAATGTTTCTCTCCCCACTCCAAGATTGAGTCCCAGAACCGTCATTGACGCCATTCAATTACCGAAGCTGCGACGTTCTATCCTTTAGGTCGTTGTTTCGCTGCGACATACCACTGACCCAGAACTTACTGATCCCGATAGAATGTCCTAAATTCGCCGCCAGACTCCTTTATATTCCGCAACCACACCTCAACATATATCTCTTTCACCAACTTCTGCCTTCCAGACATATTCCACTGATCTACGCGTCCTAAGGATGTCAAGCTTTGCAACCTAAACTGCGTCGTCGGCGTCTTACAACCCTACCCGTGATCCAACTTTCCCGGGTTATCCGCTTCGAACAGTGGGGGCGACTCAGACGGCGACATAGTATCTTTCAAGCCTGCTCTCCCGACCAGTACATTTTACAACGTTTTCTTCAAACATGGCGAGTATTGACGCCTCTAAGCTCTCAGGTTCTCGGTCGCCACAATCTTCTGGTGATCTTGACGGCGCATCAAATAACCACCCCCAACGCCCCTCTCACGGCCGTCTTCGCTCCGCTTCGATCAAATTCCTAGAGTCAAGTCCACCATTGGGCATGTGGGATGCCACAGGCAATGCACTGGCACAGGCGCCGACACCTGGAGAAATTCGGCGAGGTAGCTTTTCACACAATGGATGGGATGGCCCGGTTCAGCGTCGCAACAGCACCGTCAGCGAAGAAAGCGTGAGGCGGCTGTCAAGACAGAACTCGGCGCAAACTCCTTCCAGCATTGGCAGATCACCACAAAGCCCACTAAAGACCCATAAGGAGACGGCCGATGACGATCCATTCTCTGGCTTCTTTGGGCGTGGAGAGATGGCAGACCAGAGTTACGTTCCGAAGGCCAAGGGTCTTCCCAAAATGTTTCAAGACTCTGCTGAAAATGAGCCAACGTTTCAGAGCAGAGACCTTCCTAATAAATTCGCCGATCCTGCAAACCAGAAGCCAGGCGTGGTAAAGGCTCCAGCTAATATGTCACGGAAACCCAACGATGACGATGACGATCTTGATCTTTTCCTAGGCCGAGGCGAGATGTCTGACCAGAGCTATGTGCCCAAATCAAAGGACCTTACTAATAAATCTCATGATCCAGATGAGGATGCGCCACCATACCAATCCAGAGGCCTCCCAAACAAGTTCGCCGATCCTGCAGACCACAAGCTCCCTGAGAAGTCCTCCGCCTACACACCTGCACCAATCGACCATGCCTCCTCCAAATCATCATCCACCGCTCCAGGCCCTGACGCTGACGGCATCTACCCTACAGGCTATAAATTCCCTCCCCAACACACCTGGGGCGAAGCCACCATCATCGGTCTCAAAGCATTCTGGAAGTTCACCATCACCCCGGTTGGCTTTCTCGTCGTGCTCTATGGTCTCAACGTCGTTGCCTGGGGAGGCATGCTCTTCCTCCTACTCATTGGCGGCGGAAACCAGTACATGTGTTACCCAGCCTATCTGCACGGTATTAAAGCCTGCAACGATCTTTACTCACCACGCCGTATTTGGATTGAAACAGACTCCCAGATCCTCAACGCGCTGTTCTGCGTTACGGGATTCGGACTTATCCCCTGGCGGTTCCGCGATCTCTACTACTTGCTACAGTACCGTGTGCGCGGCCGACACGACGCTCTTCGCAAGCTTGCGGGAATCAACCGAGGGTGGTTCCGCCTCCCTGGTAGCTCCGACCTCCCTATCGAAGAATCTCCGCTTGTCGACACCGAAGGTCCCATCTCTTCTAACCCTGCGATCCCCATCCCCATGAAGAAAGCCCCCGACCCACCCTTGACAGGCATTCGCGCCCCGCCAACCAAACTCTGGAAACTCGACTACGTCATCTGGGCGTATGTGCTTAATACCTTCCTGCAAGCCGTGCTTTCGGGTTTCATGTGGGGATTGAACCGGTTTGATAGGCCGAGCTGGAGTACCGGGACGTTTGTGGCGTTGGCATGTATTGTTGCTGCGCTTGGAGGACTGATGGCGTTCCAGGAGGGAAAGAGAGTAAAGAGGGTAGAGGGAATTCCGGTCAAAGAGGAGGAGATGTTGAGGGATGAGGAGAGGGCGATGCATGAGAAGAAAGTTCGCAAGGCGGAGAAGAAAGAAGAGCAGAAGAGGGAGAAGGCGAGAAGCCGGCTCGCTGGAGCGAAGGGAAAGCAAGGAGGGACGGTTGAGGAGAAATCCAGGGAGAACATGAGCGAAAGCGGTTTGTGAAGAGAAGAGAGGGAAATCGGACGAAGCGTATATGAGCCTTTTCGATCAACTTACAGCATCTTAATTTTCAAGGCGACGTGTGTTTTGTCTGTTCAAGAGGCGGACTATCTGAGGGCGGATCTTTTACACACGGAATGTAAGAGCTCACTGCCCACTTTCTTAAGGCACAAGTATAGCAAGACGTGTGGTTTCAATTGGCCGGACCCTTACAATCCGGCTCTTCTCGAGTGTGGCGATTTCTCTAGGGATACAAGGGATCTCTCATATGTTCACAAGCACCTTCATTCCGTACGTCCCACCTTGTAGTTTCCTTACGGTTCCCTAGCCAGACTATTTAGAGCAGGCGTTCGGGTCCCTCCCGCCCAAGATTAAGGTTGACGTTAAAGCGGATTTGGACTCTGGTTCAGGAGCGCAGCTACACGGATTGCACATAGGGGAATGTTGAGTCTTTGGCGGAATTTTTCTACTGGAAGAGGGAAACGCGTGAGGGCGATGTTTATAGGGGTGTGCAAGGGCCGGCTAGCTAGCTAGGCAATTCATTTTGTCTACGGAGTAGAGTGTGGTGTCTTGATAGATGCAATTGTAGACAATGGCGACTTGTGAATCAATTGGACTGGGGCAATGGTTAACTCGGTAGCATGAGATATCTGTTTATTTCTCTATAAGAACGATGCTCGATGCCATCTATATCTATAAATGCCCTACATATCCAACCATATCACGCCAAGACAATGCAACGCCCCCCCTCCCCCCTCCCCCCTCTCCCCACACTCAAACCCAACCCCTCACAAACCCTTCTTCCTCTCCTTCTCCCTCGCCTTCGCCGCCTTCTCCCTCCTCTGAATCACACCCTCAGCGCCTACACCGCCAAACACCAAGCCCACACCCACCCACTGCATCCCGCTCAGCCGGTGCCCGAACCACACAACGCTGAGCATCATGGTGAGCATCTTGCGCGTCACGGTGACGGTGACGAGGAGCAGGCTTGAGAAATGGCTAAGGGTATAGTATATGAAGATCTGGCCTACGGCTCCACAAGCTGCGAAGCCTAGGATGTCCTTGCCTACGGCTGGGTGTTGCCGGATGAAAGCGAGGGCGGAGGAGAACTCGTTTGCGGCGGAGGGGGGAATTGAGAGGTAGGGGAAGAGGGGGGTGCTAGCTAAGAAGGGGGAGAGGAGGAGGTAGAGGGTTGTGAGGAGAGTGGAGAGAATATTTTGGGCGACCATCATTTGCGGGCCGGAATAGGGGCGGTAGGAAGCAAAGATGTGGTCTTGGGTGCTGTTTGTGAGGCCGTCCAGGAGGAGGTTTATTCCGAGGAGGAAGAGTCCCCATGTTGAGGACTGGTTTGTGGTGGAGCTGGAGGATTTCTTAGTGGTGGAGGGGTGGTGGAGTGTGAAGACCGCGACGCCGGCGGTGACGAGGAAGACGACGAGGTATTTGTAGAGGGGATATCGTTTGCGGAAGATGGTGAGGTGCAGGAACATGACGGGGAGAAGTTTGCATGATTTGGCGAGGATGAACGTGATGTAGTCTATATGCGCCAGACTCGCGTAGCCGAAGGGAGAGGCGAGGGAGGAGGTGACGGCCACGAGGATTAAGGGGAAGAGGATGGATTGCGAGATGAAGATTGCGGGGGTCTTTTGGGAGGAAGGGACGGAGAAGAGAAGGTAGAGGTAGCCTGTTAGGGCGGCGAAGGTGGATTGGATGGTGTTTAGAAAGATGGAGTGGGTGAAGCGGGTAGGGGCGTGAGAGGGGCCGTATGGCGTGGTTGTTATGCGTTCTTGGAGGAGGGCCCAAGAGAGGCTGTGGAGGTTAATGGGAGGTCAACGGAAGGGTTATGGAGGGTAGCTCGTACAATGATGCGTAGATTCCGGCCACGCAGATGATGAGTTGGGTGAGACCTGCTTGCTCTGGGGTTTCTTCGGGGGATGGGGCCTTGACCGTGCCATTTCTGGCCATCGATTTGGGCTTCTGCGAGTCGCCATTACTTTGTTTCCATCCATCGCTAGGCGATTCATTTGATCCTTGGCTGAAATCTGAGGGCTTCCGTTGCAGCGGAGTTGCTTGTTTTGTTCTGGCCATTGGGGTATTTGGCAGTGCGAATCGAGATATGGGGAAATTAATGTGGATGATTCTCGCTATACCTAAGACCTGAACGGTGAGGAGTAGAGACTACACCTCCATGAATACAAGTAAGGAAAGCTGTTCAATGGGCATGGTCGGGTTATCGCATGCCAAGACTGCAATGTGTTCCAAAGTGGAAAACGATGCACGAGAATATAAGGTTTCCCGAATCCCTGGCCCTGCTTCCGCCGCTGCAGGGGTATCTGGCCCGAATTGTCCCGGACGTCACCAAATTTCTTTAGCGTTTGTTTTTTGGCTGGAGGACTGGGACTGAGAGATTTTTTGTTCAAAGCTTCACTCCCTCTGTCTCCATTTGTTTTGTAGAATACTTTTATTCCAGCCCCTCGTGTACTTCTTGTTGCTCCATTCTTGATTCGATTCCCCTAATTGAAAAGCCCTCTCATTCTTCCTCTGTACAATATCTTCTGGCACTATTGAAACCCTAATAATGGGAGAGAAAAGCAGTGACGTGAATTCTACTGGTGAGCTTCCAGTTTGACATGCGTGTTTTATACGCGAAAGAACGACCTGGGAGCCTATCTCTGACTTTGCTCACTCCATACAGGTTCTTCAGACACAAACAAGAGTAATTCTCCGGAAAGGAAGGCTATAATTCGGAATGGCGGAAAGCCGACATCACCGGAAGAGGAGCCGAAGGAGGAGCAAATTGTGGACCGTGAGTTGTTGAGCAATTCCTCTGGGCAATGGCTTATTCTCTTGCAGATGTCTTCCATGTCACAGTCAAGCTTCCCCATCAACCCTATAAGACTCAGGTTACGGTAGGACCACGCCTTCCGTTTCCCCCGAACCTTGACTCACTCATCGCTAGGTCTCAACGCAAGAGCAAGTACAAGACCTAAGGCAGTCCATAGTCGAACAACCGAGTACATTTCAGTACTCCTGCTTTCACCTCGAACACAAGGGGCAGCGTATCAACGATTTCATCGAGCTATCAGAGGTTGAGGGACTCACCGCAGGATCCCAATTGACGCTGATAGAGGACCCGTATACCGAAAAGGAGGCACGGATGCATATGGTCCGGGTACGAGAAATTATCGGCGCTGCTGGGAATCGAGTTGATACCCTCCATGGCATTTCTGCTGGGTTGTCTTTGCATGACACTGTCTCTCCTTGGAAAGAGCCCGAAGACGCCTCCAGTTCTAAAGAGAAACATATGAATGAAAAAAAGTCTAGCACCCCTAATGCCTTGGAAGACTACAAATTTGATGCCCCGGCTTCGATTCGCACGCTCCTGTCTCCTGCTCAAGAACAGCCACCAAAGACAGTGAAGTCTATCACTGCGTCGGCTTGGAATCCACCGCCACATCATCTCCGCCAGAAAGGCCACCTTCTCTACTTACAGCTTACTACAAACGAGGGCGAACAGTACCAAATCACTTCCCACGTGTCAGGTTTCTATGTGAACAAGTCTTCGAACAGCAAATTCGATCCCTTCCCAAGACCGCCTCCCAAAAACGCATCCGCGCACTCTCTTCTCTCTTTGATATCAAACCTCTCACCGTCGTTCAAAACCTCGTTCACTGCTCTTCTCGAACAAAACAACAAGCGGGATCCCCTAGCGAATTTCCAGCTCACAAATGCTATACCTTCCAGCCCTTGGCTTGTTGCCCCTGCAGCTTCCTCACTGGCCGCTCATCAACCAGATCTTACGAGAACGCAGGAGACCTATCTCATGTCTGGTATAGAGAATACAGAGACGTTGCGCGATTGGAATGAAGAAATTCAAACTACGCGAGAGCTCCCTAGGGAAACTGTGCAGGACCGTGTCTTTAGGGAGCGATTAACGTCTAAAATTTATGCCGAGTTCAATGAGGCTGCAGCTCGAGGAGCAGTTATGGTTGTACGTGGCGAGGTTGCGCCCCTCAACCCTACCGAAAGCAAGGATGCTCAAATCTTTGTGTATAACAATATCTTCTACTCCTTTGGTGCGGATGGTGTAGGTACTTTCACTTCAGAAGGTGGCGATGAAGCTGCGCATGTGGCCGTTGGGAAAGACGTGGTCGGAGTAAAAGCCGTCAATCAGCTCGACATTCCCGGCTTGGCAACGCCTGGTACAATCATTGTGGACTATCTGGGCAAGCGCCTTGTTGCGCAGAGCATAGTACCAGGGATATTCAAACAGCGAGAACCAGAAGAGTATCAAGTTGACTATGGTGGAGTGGAAGGCCGGGACGTTGTTACTGAGAACGAGGCGTTTGTGCCTACATTTTCACAAGTGTCGAAGGCATTTAGAGTCAAGAAACATGCCGTCTGGGATAAGGAAGGCAAGAAGCACGAACTTGAAGGTAGCGTGGAGACCAAAGGATTACTTGGCACCGACGGTCGAAAATATATCCTGGACTTGTATAGACTCACGCCGCTTGATATCCAGTGGCTCGATGGCTATTGGTCTGATTCGGATGGTCAAGCTACTAAACCTAAAGAGTGCAATTATCCACATCGTATGGCGGTGATGAGACCAGAGCTTGTCGAAGCTTACTGGAGGCTCAAGATGGGTGACTACGTCCGGGAAGAGGTTGCGAAACGAAGGAATAACTCCGAGGAGGCAAACGACTCTAGCAAGAGCGATGAAGCAATTTCGGACCCAGCGAATGGCAACACGAATGGACGAGAGGTCACCTCGTCAGGGACTGAAGCTGAAACCGCAGAGTCCGGCAAGGAACAAGAGCGTGTCGATATCTCGGCGTTTTCTTTAACATTGAATCCAGATGTGTTTTGTGGGCAGGTTCCACAGACAGAGGAAGAAAAGGAAGAATGGTCCAACGATGAACAAGCCGTAAAGGCAGTGTGCGAGCATCTTCACCAAAGGATCATGCCTGAGTTGGTGAGCCTCGACGTTTCCACAAGATTGTATATCTGCTGATATATCTGACCAAACAGGTGCAAGATCTGAAAGAAGGAGAGGTTGGCTTTCCTATGGACGGCGAATCCCTGGGCCGACTGATGCACAAGCGAGGTATCAATATCCGATATCTAGGAAAGCTTGCTACTCTCGCCGAAGAGCAGGGTTCGCGGTTACGCGCCCTCAAGGCGTTGGCTACGCAAGAAATGATTGCGCGAGCGTTCAAGCACTTGGCAAATCACTATTTGAAGGACTTGCCAACAGCTTTCGCGACCGCTTGTCACGCCCATCTGCTCAACTGTTTGTTGGGCACTGGTGTCAACGGGTCACCAACAGTAGAGCTCGATGAGGATCTCAGATTCTTCTACAAAGATGCTAATTACACGTTCACGGAAGTGAACCCAATAAGCCTACAAGCCGAGATCGAGTCTCAAGTCCAGCTTCGATACAGATATGTACTCGAAGCAGACTGGGTTTCTAGCATAAAACATGTACAAATGTTGCGAGAAATTGCATTAAAGCTCGGCCTCCAGCTCACTGCCAAGGATTATCATTTCGCACCAGAGCCTGCGCCTGAGAACGATCAATCTGCTTCAGCTGCAAACGGAGACGCTGATCATTCAGCACTTAACGGTCATGTTGCCAACGGCGGAAGCCACAAGAAGAAAAGAAAGAATGGCGGTCGTAGTTCCCCGAGCTCCTTGAATGGATCAGTCGTGCTGGACTCACAGGTTACATTCACCGCAGATGATATAGTAAACCTTGTACCCATAATTAAGGATGCTAGCCCGAAGAGTACCCTTGCTGAAGAAGCTCTGGAAGCAGGGCGAATTTCCATGATGCAGAATCAAAAAGAACTTGGCCAAGAACTGTTACTTGAGTCGCTATCATTGCACGAGCAGATATACGGTATTTTACACCCTGAGGTGGCTCGGGTCTACCACCAGCTCGCGATGCTGTACTTTCAACTCGATGAGAAGAGTGCGGCAGTGGAATTGGCACACAAGGCTGTCATAATCTCAGAGCGCACGCTTGGAATTGATTCAAATGAAACAATTCTAAGCTATCTCAACCTCGGTCTCTTTGAGCACGGTAATGGCAATACAACCGTGGCGTTATCATGCATGAGACACGCCCTTGAGCTTTGGAAAATCATATACGGCTTGAAGCATCCAGACTCGATCACCACCATCAACAATGCGGCGGTGATGCTTCAGCATCTGAAATACTACCATGAATCACGGTTGTGGTTCGAAACATCTCTTGCTATTAGTGAAGAGGTCTCAGGCAAGCAATCCGTAAACGCTGCTACTCTATCCTTCCAGCTCGCTCAGGCCTTGGCCTTGGACCAAGATCCGAAAGGCGCTGTCAATCGCATGCGGGATGCATACAGCGTTTTCCTAGCGAAGCTAGGGCCGGACGACCGGAATACAAAGGAGTCTGAGGGCTGGCTCGAGCAACTAACCCAAAACGCCGTGTCCATTGCCAAACATGCCAAGGACATACAGGCACGGCGGATACGTAAAGTACTGCTCACTCCTAAAGTCACCCTGGGAACACGTCCGCAACCACAGGTCGGGCAATCTCCCACGGATGTTGTCAATGGTAGAGATGCCAGAAGCACTAGAGGGCTAGATTCCCGAAGCATTGATGAGCTCATGAGCTTCATCGAAGGAGGCGGGGATACGTCCAAGAAGACGCCAACGAAAAAGCGAATGGGCCGAAATGGACCACGAACCCGTCGTACTTAATCCTACCACGAATATCTCTCAAAGACCATCTAAGAGACACTGATCCAAGCATTCTGTATCTAACAATTGACGTTGGGTGTACGATACGAGTCTGTTTAGAAGCTCCTTTCTAATTTTGTGGGGGTTTCTAATCTGTACATAGCGAAAGTCTTCTTTCTGCATCAATGGGGTTAGGGTCCTTTCTTTTAGCATCGCCGCTCAGATCAGGATCTCTTGTATATTATCTCATTTGTGAGCGCGCACAATACCTTGGCCAAAGGCTACAATCGTATGTCAATAGTCGTGCTAGGTTAAGCAATCGAAAGTCCTTTGACAACGGTGGACATCAGCAAACCAAGCGATGAGAAAAACCCAAGTCCAACCCTTAGCGTTCTACAAGAAGGCACTATCAAAATCCGTGATTCTGAAGTCTTAGTACAATCACACACAGGTCACCATCGATCTAGCTGGCGGTTTCGGTGTGATAAGGCATGATGAAATAGCAACATAAGTCTTTTTGTCCAGTTGATCATCTTGCGCACGCTTCGCTGTTGAACTTGAGTCACTGGTTACCATGTCCTAAAAGAAATGTACAAGTCTATTTGTGCGTTTGAGGATCTCTACTGCAACCTGGTGTTGTTGTTTACTGATTGCCTCACAGACGTACTAGAGCTAAGCCCCTTCGGGTTAGCGCTTACTACGCAGGCTCCGTGCAGCACAGATGTTTACATCAAAATAATCACTCAGCAGAACCACACTTACTACGGACAACATCATAGCATTGCATCAGCTAGCATTCGAGGGTATCGCTATTCAGTAGTATTGCTTCAATCGCTCGACTCACTAGCATGCTTTATCTTGCATATATTGCTACTCGGCCATTGATGATCGGTTCGCTTTAATTCGATCAAGGCAAGAGTTGGAGCTTTATAAAGAACTAGACAGGCAGGGCTTGGAAGAAGTAAAGAATCAAAAGATATGAGCTGAATGGACTCATTTGCTTCCTTTTCCTCAGTACGCTGGAGACATCAACTAGAGTACGATCGATCCCCGGCATGGGCTACTCAACCGCCGTGGACCACAGCACGATGCAACCGTCTACTCCGTCCTTTATCCTCAAAGATCGCTTGTCTCCGTAAAAGTCGTCAATTTGAATTACGACGTAGAGGTGAGGTTGCTGGTCTGGGGCGGGGCCCAAACGGCAAGCAAAAGCGGACTGAGGTCTACAGCCCACCGAGCGCCAATGCTTTGTCATATGAGAACCCGGTGCTTCAGTCGTCAAAGACATCGAAACCAGATGATCAGGAGTGGGCGCCGAGTCCTGTTCCGCGAAAGAGGATCAAGCGTACATATTCTTCGAAAGATGGCGGGCACGTGGTGAGGCAGATAAGTAGTAAAAACGAAGCCTACGAATCTTCTCTGCTACAGGAGGCTAGCATTAAGATGCCAGATTCCCACGACTTCTTTGCCCACCGCCGAACACAAGCTTCAGTGGGGATTTCTGGGCCAAAATCCGCAAATGGAGACGAATCATCCGTCTCAGGGTTAAGGCCCCAATGTCCTAAATCATCGCACAATACGCAGAGATTTCCACCAAAATCGTTCTGTCGGTACACACGCTATGTTGAACCTGACCATTGGAAACTAATTAATGGACTCTACAACGGATTAGATACACTGCTGAGAGCTACTGAGAATGGTAGTGCAGGCGATGAACGAGGAGCCCGGTCACTCTTCTCAACGTGCTTGGGGAAAGTACCAGAGTACATCGCTGAGGAACAGCTGCGGTCAGCGGCAGACGACCCAGAGAGTGACATTGACGTAGCATCGTCAGTTTATAACGACCTCGAGGCTCTTGGCTCCTCGCCCACAGGTGGCTGGAAACCACTTAGAGAAGTCATCAGAGCTCATGGTGTTTTCATACTAGGAAACGCTTTCAAGGATGGTTTGCTCAGTCCTTCTCTAGCTCGTGACTTGATCGTGATCTGTCTACACTATCACGCCTATGACGAGGCGCAACACTTTGTTGAGTGCATCATCAGCTTGATGGAGCCTCTCCAGAAGACGCAATCCACCCCCAAGCGGCTATTTGCTCATGAATTTTCGGTCGAGTTGAGTACCTTGAAGTACTTTGTAACTGCTTCTGGAAGATTTCGCTTCCTCTATCTACAAATAGCAACAATGCTCAGCGATGGGATACTGCCAATTGAGTGGATCTCGAGTCGTAGTATGGTCGACTGCTGGAATGGAGTCATATCTTCGATCACACAGGAGGATGAGCATGCCAGGGCAGCCGCAGCACTACTTCAGACTACCATGTCAGTGGCAAATGGTGGAGTATGCCCGACGTTAGCTGCTCGAGTACATCGAATTCGACTGCTGGAATGCGGCATGATAAGTGCCACTGTTTGTAAGACCGTTCAGTCAATCATAAACACACCACCAATCTCTCCACCGGGCAGTGATTCCAAAGCTACTAAAATAGGCAAAGCATCAACCAGCGTCTTATCCAATGTATTGACTGTTCTTTGCGCTGTCGGCCTCCTCGGACGTCCGACTTCGCCGGGATTGGGCTGTCTAAGAACACTGAACCTGACTGTTATGCAAGATCTAGCCCTTACAGCCCATCAAGCTTTGACGATAGAGGGATACGATGCCAATGGAGGCCAGATATCCGAATCATACGCGGAGCAGGCATGCTTGCCATTCCTCGCAGCTAGATTAGTAGAAGAGAGAGCATGCGATTCTGGCAAAATGCTTGCTCCCAGCAGATCCGTCCCTTTAGATATTATCGCACGGTTAAGTTGCAGAGAATCATTGCCTAGCAGTGCAGCGTCCTTCATCTGTGCCGTTGCACACTGTTGCGAGCGAGCAACATCCGCCGGAATCTTCGAATATGTGCACAGCATCGTTAATCAGCTTACAAATATCTCTACATCCTCGGATTATGAAACGACGACTCGAACACTCTGCGGCCAAATCGCTGTGGCTGCGGCGTTTGAGTACTCAGAGGAGACGAATCATCCGAAACACCTGGACTGGGCGATAGACTTGGAACAGAACATAAATGGGAGGAAGGTGGAGACGAGCTACCGAACTCCTGGCAAAACACCAGCCCAGAGATCACACAAATCAAAGTCCGGCTACCGGTGGGAGGAGGGCATCTGCGAATGGGTGGCCAAAACACCGGGTACTCTCTGGCCAAGAGCAGAGTTCGTTCATCATTCAAGGACGTTACCGAGCGACAGCGAGTTTGAGAGTGACTCGACAACTCTCTCTGTATCGCCTTCGAAGCAAAGTCTGCTAGATCTACAACAAAGGTCGCCATGGCTGACATGTAATACACCTACTACAGCCCCGGTATCAAATAAAGGGCCCAGTCACCTCACCAGATATCCACTCCCCAAGTTTCAGAAACCTGTCGGCAAAACTAGCCACGTCGGCAAGATGATTGAAACTGCTGACGAACTCCAAGCTCTATACCATGAAAGTATTATGTCCCAAAAGATAGCGACTGATGACACCGAAGACGAGCTGTCGACCCCAAATTCTTCCCAAGAACTGCAGAGAACTGGTCGGCCTAGGCTACGTGAGCTCACAAACATAGGGCCAAGCATGGAGCGTAAGAGAGTTGGGAGGTGGAAGCAGAGTGGCGAGACAAGTAAGCGTAGGGCGTTGTGCCTTTCTATGAAACCAAAGATGCAACAGTCAGTAGCGGGTCCGCCAAGGGTTGACGAATGCTTTGAGGAGAGTGAGGATGAATTGAGTACTTTGGCATGCTAGGATATCTATGTATGACAGCATGCGTGCGACGTGTTGGTGTACTTTCGGATTGGATAAAGGTCAAATCAGTAGAGACAGACTGCTGGTGCTACATAATACATTACACAGCCAGTACGCCGTACCGTACCGCTTGCAATAATGATTACAAAGTGGGGGAAGTTGATGCATCAATAAAGCGGCACCGATAACGAATTCGGGGTTCTGATGATTTCTTTTGAGTTGAAGCCTTAAACAGTGATGAATTTCTTCAAGTCCCGATGTCTTGCACCAATGAGAGAGTGGGAAGACCAGATTAACGTGTTTTGCGTTGTCCAACCATCCCGCCAAGCGCGGCAACCCGATTCACTCCCCTCGTCCTCCCCTGCCTCTTGTGTTACCCTTGATATCGCCATCTCCTTCTTTGGAGTATCTTCGACGTGAAACGACCATCATCCTTTTTGACATTCTTTAAACCTCACTCTCTCTTCAGCTTTGTTTTATTGTCGTTGACGGCACCTTCGCGTCACTAAACCCCTCAGTTATTGCCAAGACACACTCTTTTGAACCTCGTCACTGGTCAATACGATTCATTGGAAGTCTGAACTTTGCTTCGTTTCATTCTCAGGATCAGGGATCTTGTATCGGTATCAACTTGAGCACATGAGCCTGTAGCGAACTAAAGTGATCCAACAAGTCCACGTCAGCTCTCGAGTATGTCCTCTGCAGAACCATTGTTCGCTACCATCGCTAATACTAACTGACTTTAGGATCTGCGTGTTGCTTCGATTGCTCCAGCACTCGGGCAGCGACTCGGAGATCGACCACTTCGCATTCTTCATCATCCACGCTCATTACGTTCCTCTGTTGCCGGCTCAGCAGAGGGATTTCTAACCAGTTAGCTCGAGGCTTTCGCTCCATTCACTTGTTAGTGCTCTGCGTCCATTCAGCAACTCCATCGCTACCAGGCTTGCTTGGGCGATCGCTATTCCTCATCTCTGCCGTGGTTCAGGATCTTGACGACCGCCATGGCTTCTGTGAACCGCCAGCTCCTCCTAGCGTCATTGATAAACTTGGTCTTGGGCAATGAATCAGAGAACATGAAAGGTTACAGCGATAGTGTGGATATCCTCAAGAGAGCGCCTCCGCCAGAAACGCCAGCTGCTTTGGCCGCAGAAGCAGTCGACAACAATCGCTTCGGTGGGTACATTATAACCATCCTGGGCGCTGCTGTGTTTGCTCTTGGAATCTACCGAGTCGTCATCTACTCTGTTCGTTATATCCGCACGCTTACATGTCTCAACAACGATACCCAACGCTATTTCAAGATGCCTAGTCTCGCGTTCAGCGGCATCAAACAACACTTATTATACGCTCCACTTTTCCGCAGACGGCACCGCCAACCCGTCAGCATAGCCTCGGTGAACTTAGGGATTCTTCCCAGCCGCTTTCAAGCCCTTTTCCTAACGGCGGTCATCGCCATGAACCTTGTGCTTTGTGTACATGGAATTGAATGGCATGGACCCAAGTTGCAAAAGCTGCACCACTTCCGAAATCGCACCGGCACTCTTGCCATTGTGAATATGCTACCGCTGGTGATATTGGCGGGCCGCAACAACCCTCTTTTACGCCTCCTCAATATCTCTTTTGATACATTTAACCTGTGCCACCGCTGGTTTGGCAGGATCGTGGTAGCGGAGACCGTTGCTCATAGCGTAGCTCACATTTACAGCACGACTTACAAAAGTGGGTCGCAATGCCATCCACAACCAAAGTCTCTACTAAATAATTACAGGCGGATTGAAGGGTTTCCAAATGGGCCTGCAAAGCACTGTCATATTGACTGGTGTGATAGTAAGGGCCATGTACACAACCACCATATATGCAAGCGCTTACATTGTTCTAGGGTACTGTTGCCATGTTGGCCATTATACTGCAATCGAGTTCAGCTCTACGCCATGCCTTTTACGAGACTTTTTTACATGTACACATAGCACTTGTTATCGTCATCCTTGTTGTCACGTGGATGCATTTGGATCGTTTACCGCAGCGCCCCTGGCTTGCAGCGTCCATCATCGCCTGGGCTATTGAAGTACGTTTGCCATTCGAGGTCTAGAGTCGAATTTACTGACTTTTCCAGCGTTTCATCCGCATGGTCATCCTTATGTACCGCAACTTCGGGAATGGAAGCACCAAAGCCGAGCTTGAGGCTCTCCCGGGCGATGCTGTCCGTGTAACAGTGAGGATGTCCCGCCCATGGACGTTTGTACCAGGCCAACATGTCTTCATTACCATTCCTTCGGTCGGCCTATGGACCTCCCATCCATTCTCCGTTGCCTGGAGCAACTCGGATGAGCACCTCGACTCGGAAAAAGGCATTGCCATGAACCGCCAAGATATGTTCGCCAACCAGCGAACAACCATGTCCCTCATCGTCCGCCGCCGTACCGGCTTTACAAATAAACTTTTCAAAAAAGCCGAGCAGAACCCCGGAGGCTCCGTCACGGTCAATGCCATGGTCGAAGGTCCCTACGGTGGCTCTCAAGTCCTGCATTCCTACGGCACAGTAATGATGTTTGCCGGTGGCGTCGGCATCACTCACCAAGTCCCCTTCGTCCGCGACCTTGTCGCCGGGTTCTCAAACGGCACCGTCGCCGCCCGCCGAGTCATCCTCATCTGGGTGATTCAATCCCCCGAACACCTCGAGTGGATCCGTCCTTGGATGACTACCATTCTGGGCATGGATAAGCGTCGCGATATCTTACGAATTCAGCTCTTCGTTACGAGACCAAGAAGCACAAAGGAGATTCACAGCCCGAGCGCGACGGTGCAAATGTTCCCAGGGAAACCGAACGTGGATACGCTAATTGAGATGGAGAGCGAGAACCAGATTGGCTGTATGGGTGTTAGCGTGTGTGGGCCTGGGGGACTGGGCGATGATGTTAGGGAGGCGGTGAGGAGGAGGCAGGGGGTGCGGAATATTGACTTTTTGGAGGAGAGTTTTAGTTGGTGATAGGATGGGGGAGTGGAATCAATAAACTTTGTACGAGTGTGGTTCATGCATGCTCGTTATAAGGAGGATTCTGTAGAATAGTGTTCGGATCGTGCTTGAGGTGGAAGTATATATGTACTTTCTTGTACATAAGAAGTTGAGCAATGAAGCGAGACCATCCTTCAGCACGTTGGGTTCAAAGATAATTAGGGGCCAGTGACTAAGATTGATGAGGCGATTTCTAAGTCCTACGATGAGATTTGCGCGATTACGAAGTCACACCTATGGGAGGGTTGAAGCCTTCGCTTGAACTTATCCAACTCCTCCCCCGAGTCTCCCCCAGGTCTTCGAGCTGCGTGAATATCCTCAGCTCGATGCTCTGGAATGTAGCGAAGCTGTCTAGTCGGCGCGAATGAGGAGGGTTTTTGTTTTGCTTTGCTGAATGGGCCCGAGGGGGTAGATTGGGCAGGGTTTGAGGTCTGCAGATGACCCTACCAGGGGCGGAGAGAGATTGATTCTTGGTTGGAGCTGTTGGCAATGGAGGTTTTGTTATATCGGGGTTTCAAAGGGGGTTTGGGATGTGGGTGGTTTTTTAAGTGGGTGGGTTGAGTGGTAGAATATCTGTGGATATGGGAAGTTGGTGGTGTGGAGGTAGGGAAGGTTTTGGTGGGAGGTGGTGGATAAAGGGGGGTTGGTGGGTTTGGGTTTTCGAGGACGGATCCTGTAGAAGAAGGGAAGATCTTGCAACATGGTTTCTCTCATTTCCGAAGCCAGGACGGGCCGCTATGAGAGAAGAACTTCCTTGAGGGTCAGGCCCTTTGCACTTCTCAGCAAGTCAAACAGCACACTATCAGCGCGGTCACCTTGACTCATGGTCGTACATGCATTGAGCGGGCTCGGGCACTGGATACAAGTCCAATTTGATGGCTTGGATGAGAGTAATATCCCGGCGTAAAAGGGGTGGACGAAGAGAGGGTTTGAATGGAGGGAGCGCGGTAGATGTTCCAGCTAGGTGAAGCAGACAATAAATGATTTCTTTCTTCAAGTTATGAGTGACATAGCAGCTAATTCCATTTAACTCCGTGAGAAGTAGAATATCCAGCCACTAGATTCTGCAATTCAAACAGGGATACATCTTGCAAAAGGATTGCATTCGAGACTCGAAATGTCGAAAATACGCTTCTAGTAGCAGCCGGCAATGATATGTCTGGCTTCAAACTTGCAATTCAAATGACTATGCTCCTGAACTAAATGAGAGTAAAAAACAGGGGGAACAAACCTTTACTACTGCACGTTAGAGAAGATCTAATCAAATCAATAGTACTCTAGTAGTAAAGAAGAAGACCCCAGCACGACAGTAACAAGGAGAGAGGCAATCCACTCCGCTATGCCTACATCAATATTATTGTAGAAACCAAATCCTACGGCCCCAGGGGGGGGGACTGCGAATAATACGCAAGGCCCGTAAGATACGGCCCTCGGGTCTCGAAACATAACCCCGCGGGTTTTCTATACGCTCGCTAAGACTCCCACCTCACTCCGTCCCATCTTCCTACGACGACGGGGGCGATTTGCGTGATGCCTTGAACACTTGACGACAACGCTGCCATGGCAGTGCTATGGCGTGAAGGCCCCGATAGGTGCGTGTGAGACGCTTGCCTGGGGCTACCTGGGGCTGGCTCTGGTAGGGTGGTGGGCGTCATGAGATGCGAAGAGCCTGCGTTTTTGGCTTTTGTGTTCGCGGGCGTTTTGTGGCCGTCTGGCATGCTCGTCTAAGGTATGGGAGCGTACATTGCTGCTGCTGCTGGCGTGGCACTGCTGTACTGCTGCACTGCGGGACGAGGTCTTGCATAGAAGATATCAACTTATGGGTGGCTGCCACACTGTCAGGCGCCGTTCAGGTAGGGAAGCAAGCGGCCTTTTCATTCTTGTTTGCTTCTTTGCGTGCCGGCACCTTGGACGCTTGCTTGTTTGATTCTTTTTTGCGTCTCTATCTGTCTCATCCTTCCCCTTTCTTCTCCTCTGTCGCTTGCCTTCTCTTGTCCTTTCGTTCATTCTCATACCTTAAATCTATATGGCTAGGGTGCCATAAGCTGCCCTTTTCTTGCTTCGAGGATGGATACTGATATAACGTTAAGCCTTTCATGGATATAGTTATGTGCCGTTATATACTGCGCTTTGGTTATAGTCCTGCCTGTTTACCAGTCAGTAGACTGCCATCTGTTTCAGGAGAATGGCTTCTCGACAGTTCAGGCACGCTAGTCATCCTCTCCTATTCTCTTTCGTCTAGGACTTTGACAGTTTCAAGTCCTCTCGTTATCTCTCTTCAGTGGATTTTCACTGTGACAGGAGAGGCTAGGGCAGACCAGGGACATGAATGAAGTACTGCTCTTAGGACTAGCATACTGAAAAGCTTGAACAAGTCATGTGAAGACTATATCACATTCATCTGCTTTGCCTCGAGTCCTCTTTCGGTTAGCCGGCCGCACAATGATCACTTCAGTAACACAACATCAAGTTTACACACAACCTGGTTCATCACGCTCAACAAGAACTTCATAACCTACGTTAAGACCGCGTCCATTCGCTTCCTCATACCGTCAGGAAGTCAAGATGGCAGACATCGTTACCGATGTTGACTTGACGGAATTGGCTCTCCGTGCGCAAGATCAAGAGATTGCCAGTTTGCGTAAGGAATTAAGGGATACTAAACTCGATCATTCAAGCGAAGTATACGATCTTCGCAAAGAGATTCAAAATTTGCGTGAGGCACTCAACAAATACGAACAGTCGGCTACGGTGGACCGCCATGGGTTTCACGAGCAGCTTCAGGATGAGGAGATGGAGGATGAATATTCTAGTGAGATGGAGGACGAATACCGTAGTGAAACAGGGGATGGATATCCTAGTAGTAAGCTAAGATCCATCTATCCCACATTATGCATTGCTAAAGTACTTAAGTATCCCATGAGTCCATGAACCAGCAAACCCATCAAGCATCTTATGGAGCCGAGCTCAGTATAGATCCTACACTTCAAGCCGGCCAAGAGTCGTATGCTCAAATTGGAGTTGACCCAGCACCCAACGAGTTTCTGGACCGGCAAGCCCGTCTAGGGGTGTACGACTTACAGGCCAGTGTAGAGGCGACTTCTCACGCCGATCAAGAGTCTCCTGCTCAGTCTGTAGATCTCGGACCAAATACTTTTCACCATGTGCCCACTTCCCGTCAGTTTGTTCAACCAACACGGATTACTGAAACGCACGCTCAGTCGGAAATTGAGATCCCAGCGGATGCGTATCAAACATCCAAATATCTCCAGGCCAATGGACTATCGCCAAGCATTTTGGAGTCTTATATGGAATCCACCGTGGGCTTAGCTTACGATCCTCTCTGGTATCGGCGCATCGGCATCAATGTACCGGTTCCTACGAATTCCCGAAGCGCGCGAAAGCTAACAGACATTTTTGCGAAAGTGTTTCAAGCTGGTGACAGGTTTTGGGTCCGTCTTCCGTTGGACGACCAGTGGACTCAGCGATGTGCTACGGTAAGCAATGTTTGCAAAGGCAGAGGTTTACGCAGAATTTGTTATACTGATAGCAGTCGTCCTTAGGTTAAATCTCTCAAACCTCGCATGCTCTTTATTGAGCCCTCTCACAATGGATCGTATGGCGTCGACTGTGAAGTTGGTGCATCTCTTGCATCGGTGTACAGCGCAATCTTAAAAGAACACACTGGCACCGCCACTGCGACTTACACCAGCACCCCAAGTTATGACGACATTGACGTCTATCGCCAAGGAGTGTACTTGGGAGACTTGTCCACCATCCGTCAATGGCATCACTTATGGACAGACGATTTTGACTTGTGGGCTGTTAAAACCGGAAACTTCCGCCTTCGCGGTCGCCGATCCTTGCCGTCCAACGTCGAAAAGGGGTCGTTGACCTGGTCACGAGGTATCTGGTTGGAGAAGCTTCCAAATGGAGGCTCACGTCCGTCCGCAAACCAGCTGCTATTTGCGTCCGGCACGAAGGAGAAGATGAAGGAGGGTGAGGTATAGGGGGAACTTTTTCTTCCTGACGGGGTGGTAATGTCGGGTCTCGAGGGGCGGTCTTGTGCTGTTTTGCTGTTATGCTTCTGTGGTTTTTCTTATCGTAAAGGTTGTTCCTTCAATTAATGGGGGGGAGGTGGGGGGCAAGTCGTGGTGGTGCTTTCGTTCAGAGCTTTTTCCTCTTGTGTAAATGCCAATCAGTAGTGCTTCAATCACTAGGTTCTTTCTTTCGACATCACGGAATTTTGCTTGTGCGACTGGACAAGTGACTCGATGAATTGCTAACTCGATCTAAGCAATCGTTGCTTCAGCTTGACGCGGATGTAGAAGACTATGGAAGACAACGAGAGATACCGAAAAGATAGAGCGGCGATGAATCCATTTCTTCGAATCAAAGATATCGTTACCTCGAGGGCAAATTAGTAGTTGATTCGCCATCACATCACCTCGTCTCGGAGATCCTCCATTTCCCAATCCACCTCCCCCCTTTATAAAGAACTCACCTCCCCCCTACCATCATTCTCACCTATCAACCGACCAAAAAAAAAACCCCAACCAGAACACACACGCCCCCTACCCAGCTATACATATATATATTCAAGGGTTTTGGGAGGATTTGTGGATATATCAAAAGAAAGAATGAAAGAAGCGATGGAGAACGGCTTTTTTGGGAAGTGTGGTTGGGTAGTTGGGTAGTTGGTTGGTTGGTTTGGTTTTTTTTTTTTTGTGTACAAAGGTTTCTAGAGGATTTTTTGTTTTTTTGGGGGGGCTTGGATGGGGTGGAGATGGGTGGGTTGGGGCTTGGTGGGTTGGTGGGTGGGATGGAGGGAGGGATGGTTTGCGCGTGTTTAGCTGGGTTGGACGTAGGGGTGAGGGGTGTGATAGTTGGATAGTAGGGGGAGGGAGATGAGGATTGAAAGGGTGGTTTTTTCGTATGCGCTGGTGGGGGTTGGGGGAGATGGAAATAGAAATGGGACGGTGTGGTTTCTATGTGCTTGAAGTTTACGGAGGGAGGGGAGACGGGTATGAAGGAGATGGATATTTATTTACAACAAAATGTCACAAAGATTTCCATGTCTAGTCAACGCAATCGAAATCGAAACCCCCCCCCGCCCCCCTACGCAGCCACAACATTGAACCCTTTAAACCCCTCGTCCAACACGACTCGACACTCCTTCTGATACAACGGAAACCCGCCCGCGTAGTTCAGCTGCTCGCGCGGTTTGCCGGGGATGTTGGCGCCCATGTACTATCGATCGGCGTCAGCAATTGCCTTGTTATGTTTGTGAAATTTGAGTTGGAATGGTGGATCAGATGGGAGAAAAGGGGAATGAAAGTTCGATATGCTTCCATAATATATTCGGAGACGAAGAAGGACGGCGCGAGAGAAGGGGGGGATGAGACCGGGGAAACGTACCCAGCTATTCGTGCCCGGGAACAGAGTCTTATCGCTCAGCTCCGTCACATTCTTGCGCCACTCCTCTTCCGCCTCTTTAGTCGCCTCGACCGTACGGATACCCTCTTTGCGCATTTTGGCGATGGCGTCGATGATCCAGCCGCCTTGCACTTCGACGCAGGTGGGGCCGTTGCTGAAGGCTGTGGGGCCCTGTGGCGGGTTAGCTTGGGCATAGTGCTGGGGCATTGGGAAAATTACCTGAGCGCCGTAGAGGAAGAACATGTTGGGGTAGCCGGCGCAGGCCATGCCGAGGTAGGACCAGGTGCCCGTTCTCCATTTCTCAGCCAAGGGGACGCCATTAACGTCGAGGAGCCCCATGTTTTTCATGCCGCCGGTGACCGAGTCGAAGCCGGTGGCGAGGGCGATGAGATCGACTTCATGGAAGGTGCCGTCGGCGGTGAGGATGCCTTTGGGTTTGACCTCGACGATGGGGTTGGCTTTGACATCGACGACGTTGATGTGGGGGTTGTTGAATTGCTCGTAGAAGTCTTGTTCGAGAGAGGGGCGCTTGGTGCCGAAAGCGTGAGGGGGCTCGAGGGGGGCTAGGATGTCCCTCTTAACTGGATCGTTGATGCGTGCCCTGACCTTTTTCGCCCAGAAGTCGTAAGCGTGTCTGTTGGCTGTGGTGTCAAAGAGCATGTCTTTGTAGGTCGCTAGCCAGAACTCGAAACCGCCATTCTGCCATAGCTTCTCAAAGAATTTCTCTCTTTCCTCCGGCGTATCATCCGCCGTGTTCTTATCTACAAAGTCAAATGGAAAACCCGCGAACGTTGTAAGCCGGTGTCGGAAAAACTGCTCGTAATCCTTCTTGCGTGCCGCTTGCTCATCCTTTGTAAGAGTAGACTGCTGCATCGGCAAACACAGATTCGGCGTCCGTTGAAACACCGTCAAGCTCGCCGCCTTCTTCGCACACTCTTGTGCAATTTGGATGCCCGTAGATCCAGTGCCAATGACAGCGACCTTCTTGCCCGTAACATCCACATCTTCTTCTGGCCAAAAACTAGAATGATGCATCGTCCCTTCAAAGGTGTCCAAACCCTTCCAATCTGGAAAATGCCTCTTTGCCGCAAAACCCGTCGCAAGAATGAAATACTTGCATCTAGCCACTTTGCCATCTTCGCTTCTCACAATCCACTGCTCTTTTTTGGCATCCCACTCGCTGCCCACGACCGTGGAGTCAAAGTAGACATCTTTCTTAACTTGTAATTGCTCCTCCACATGATCGAAATACCGCCGCAACTCCCTCCACCCAGGATACTTGCACGACCAAGTCCAATTCTTCCACACCTTCCCCAAGGAATACTCGTACACGGGAATCGGGCTGTCAACGCGTGCTCCGGGGTAGCAATTCCAGTGCCAGATGCCTCCCAAGTCCTTGCCGGCTTCGAAACACTTGACATTCAACCCCAGTTCATCTCTGAGCCTGTGAAGAAGGTAAACACCACCGAAACCTGCGCCAACGATCAAGACGTCGGTTTCGATTTCGGGTGTGGTGCCATTGGAAATGCCGTTGGAAAGGTTGTCTGATCCGGCGAGGTCTTTGCGGAGGACTTTGGCTTTGCTGGTCGGGAGGGAGGGCAGCGAGGCGGTCTGGACGCCTAGCTGGGCGGCGATGGCGTGGAGACTTTGAGAGATTTGAGTTTGTGTTTAGCAGAGATTTTTGAAAGGGGACTTACACATTCTCTATGCCGTCCATCCTTGCCTCAAGAGCGGCCATTACTTGGTCTGGAGATCTGGCTACTGCCATGATTGCTTGAAGAGAGATCCAGATGCGATGCAACGTGGAAGAGCCAAGCAAGCTATGCATGTAGAAGAAAAGACTTGAGAAAACGAGCGGCCATGTACATCAAGATATAACAAGAAAGCAGAGCCCCGCATCCTACTACCTCCCTCATGCTCGAAGCCTTAGCTATTTCTCCATTCCTCCCCAGATGCAGACTCCGCACTTTGGAAATGTGGGGTAGCGTTCGTCCTCCCCATATCTCAACGGAAAAAGCAAATACCATTTCCCATCACCCGTGCCGTGAGACAATACCCCGGCACCGATCGGCCATCCCAATCGGCCGGTACCAAGCGCTAGAAAACACGATTGCATGGCCGCGCATCTCATCCTCACTCGACCTATACTCGTAGTCGATAGATCCGGGATAGAGATCGGTCCAGAACGAAACGGCCAAAAGAAAGCACATAGGTCATCTTGGCGAAGATATACAAGGTTAGACAAACTCGATGCAACATGAGTCAGAAAAGATGGGGAATCGTCAAATCGTTAATAGATATTATTGAATCGTCATAACCTGCCGGATAGCATCTTCAACCACCTGCCACTTGACGTCGGCATGACAACCTAATTGATGCGCCGGCAACTTATACACGTTTCAATATAATCATACCGGTACTTGATTCTTACATTCTTACGTTAATACTTTTCCAAGTACACCATAAATGAATATATCCAAGTAGAGCTCTGAGGCTTCACCTATTGCTAGAGCGACGCAATGCTTGCGCCCTAAAAGTTCCCAGGAAGTGTCGTAAAGTCGCCCTTCTGGGTCAAACTACCGATTCTCCCAAGCAAAAATTCTAATTGCCTGTATGCTGCTCCTGGTGCGTACTGAGGGATTTCATGTCCGGCCGTGGCAACCGTAACCCACGTCAAACCCCTTTCTGTATGCGTCGTGCCCAAATACCCAGCCCCCGCATCCTGCGTGAATGGTGCAGTCGCACTGCCTTGAGCTAGTTGCCCTAGACCAGGGTGATATGGCACGAAAAAGTCATTGGAGGGAGCTTTTTGGAATCCTTGCTGACCATTCCATGTCATATTCTGGATAGTGACAAGCGAGCCGTTGGTGAAAAGGAGGAAATCTAGGTTTCCATGCGCGATGATTGTGTTGTTCAGACGTTCGATGACGCTAGGGAGAGGCCCTAGACCGCTGGGAACGGAGCCGTCTCGGCCGCTGGGAAGGAAGAATTGGTACTCTCCACATATCAAGTAATTCGTTGGGGGTGCATGAATAGCAGCCTGCACGTCGGTGCGATTGAAGTAGTCATTAGGTCCTCCTCCAAGGGAAGGGAAGCCCAGTTGGTCCCAAAGATAAGGACAGAAGTCAGTGAGATGGTAGAAGTTAAAGCACGGGTTGACGTAGTACGCTGCTGAGACGATATCGCTCCAGACGTCACAGCCCGGAACAGAGGAGTTGGGAGCGTTTGGTAGTTTTCCCTTAGGAGGGAACTGCAGAGCGTTTTCCATAAAGTTGGTGTAACCGCACTTGTCAGCGCGCTTGTTGATGTCGGCCATGAAGGTAGCGTTAAGGTTGAAGATGTTTTGGAAGTAGTTGAGGGCCATGACCGAAGGGGCTGGAGGGTGTTAGTCGAATATTTATCGACGCAGTGGAGATACGATTGCGAACCTTCTATTATAACATCGTCCTCGTTGATAGATGGATCGATGATCTGGACGCCTTTGACGTTGAAGTATTTTTTGTCCTTCCTGTTCAACATATCATTCACAATATATGGGATGTATTGCCCTGCATAGCTCTCCCCAGCAACATAGACTTTGCGGTTGTGTAAGTTAAAGGTGTCCATGAAATTCTTCCAGAAATCATTAAATTGATGAGCAACGTCGATTTCATTCTTGACCGTTGGAGGTCCTGGTGAGAAGCCAGCTCCAGCGGGCTGGTCAATCCATACCATGTTGGTGAGATTAGTCTGCATACCGCACCGTAAGCCCACTTGAAGCAAAAAACGACTTCCTGAGAGCTCTTACCCATGCATAAGGATTCTTGATCGGTGCATATGTCCCAGACTGCCACAAGAAAGGCCCATTCTCTTGGAAAAGCCCGTCGAGGGAACTACATCCCGGACCACCGTTCAACCAGATAGTAATTTCATCCGAAGCCTTGGGATTCTCTGAGGGAAAGAACCAAAACCACAAGCTGGAATTGCCTGAGGGAGTGTTTGGTAGGGTTCCTGCATAGGATTCGCCGATATCGAAAGCAACCTCTGGAATGGCTTTTCCATTGACAGCAAATTCTATATCAAGTCAGCTGGAAACCTGCGCGTCTGCCTTCTGAGCCGCTCTTACTCGATGATTTCGAATTCAAGTACTGGGGTGCCCGCTTCTCGACTTGTGGTCGAGCATCACGTGCGAGGATGGGTTTAGGTAGTAATGGCTTCTTGTACAAAGCAGCCCGCTTGTGTGGGCTTTCGATTGCAGCAACGCATGTGCTCAAGAGCACTGCAGCAGAAAGAAGGGAGATATGCATTGTGGGCGTAGGAGAGAGGCAATGGTGCCGAGGAATGAATGAAGAACAGCTCGAGATATATAGTCTGTATGTTGGTCGCCCACGCTTGGACTATCACGCGTTTGCCCATACTTGCATTCGGTAATTGAGTCAATCGAAGCTGGATCTCTCCGCAGCTAGATCGACATTCGACAGGATGAGTTCGGTGAAAATGTATTGTTGCGCGCGCTGCAAAGTGCTTGAAAGGGAAGCTCGGGAGAAGTGAGCTAGGGTCTGGTTTCCTGTAAAGCTTGAAAGCTTAGAGTACTACATAAGGTAGGTTGAAAATGGAGTACCTTCCCAATAGGGTAGCTGTGTACCGTCATGCAGGTGGAGTTTCAACCTCGCTTGTGTCGGTACTGAGAACTCAGCATCTGTCGTTCAAAGCATGTGTACCAATCTCAGTAATTGAGACAAGTCATCGACATCAAGCTTGAACGCCGATGGAGCCTCATTGTATCCGAACAAGAAAGGCCTCTGGGAGCCCCGAAGCCACGCGGGGCGGAGGCTTTGTCGGAGGACCAATTTCCGGATCACGAAATAAGATGCAGGACTACGGCTTGAGACATGTTATGTCTATCTACAAGACTGACATCCGTTCTAGAGATATCGAATGGTCAGTTCCGTGCGCGCTGTCCATCGCAGGCCAAGTCTTGTTATGAAAAGAGGAATTTCGAGAATAGAACCCACCGAATCGGCTACAGTATCTCCAACCTTAAATAGCCATTCTGTGGCCGACTACCCAAACCGAACTATACTTGACCCAACTTTATTGAAAGCATGCCGTTCTTTACGGAGTGGAATCAGTAGAGGAGAAGGACTGCTCAGAGTAAAATCCCTGACCGTTCTACGCACCGTGGTTGAGCTTGTAAGGCCTGTAGGCGATGAAAGACTAGGATTTGCTTGAACTCGACTACCGGGGGGTGTGTGTGTAGGAGTGTGTTGAGCTAAGAGTGGAAATGGTGTTGGTGAGATGGACGGAAGAGAGAGGTAAGAAGGTGGAAGACAGAGTGAATTAATGGATGGATCGTGGTAGGAAGGGTGAGAGAGTGAGGAAGAAATGAGGCACATGAACCGGGCAAAAGACGGTAAACATGAGATTCATCTACGAAGGACCAGAAGGATTCACTTCACGATGATATCTGGGCAAAGTAGGGTGTTCATTGCACCTGCTCATAACTTGATTCTAGAGCAGGTAGCTATTTTGCTATGTCCGTTGCAGACGATTTGACTACCTTGTAGATACAAGTGCTCGCTGCGAAAGCACGAGTACTG